>Ga0209596_1000225_pt1 | contig 52193 bp, 108 predicted proteins | sample M_130807_MF_Meta_FD_187314 | JGI IMG/M metagenome (GOLD analysis project Ga0209596, IMG submission 187314) | Freshwater microbial communities from Lake Montjoie, Canada to study carbon cycling - M_130807_MF_MetaG (SPAdes) (version 2) | ecosystem: Environmental > Aquatic > Freshwater > Lake...
ATCAAGAAGCGGCTAGAGAGATTTGGAATATGGAAAGTCTATATGAATTTAAAAACTTTAATTTAGATAATATTTTTTACATAAATTGTACTATGAATATTGATGGAGATAATAAAAAGTTTTCATACATAAACAGAAACGCTGTACCTAGCGGTTTAAATCCAGGTGAATTTTCAGAGTTTATAGAAGCGTCATTACCAAAAAGTATTGGTTAATAAATAAAATTAATAAAACAAAACAAATATGAAAAAGAAAGAATTTTTAACAGAAGCAAAAAGAAAAGCAATTATTTCCGATAAAGAAAAAGCAATTATTGAATCATTTGCAAAAACATTCAACAAAATCAAACGTATTGATGAAAATGAAATAAATGAATTTGAAGAATTAAATTCGGTGTATTCTAGACAACAACAATACGGTATCAATCCAGAAATCGACCCAGAAGATTTAAGTAGTTTAAATACTTATAAAGTTGAAGTTATTGGTAAAGAAGCTGAAAAAGATGGTGGTTATAAACATAGTTGGGTTTATGAAATTGAAGCTAATAGCCCAGAAGAAGCTGAAGCAAAGGCTGCTGATGATTTTAATGAAGAAATGCGTTTAAGTGATATTTATTTATTCTCAGCAAAAGTTATATCAAACCCTACCGATAATGATGTTGTTCAAGGTAGAGGTATTAAATTAGCTGAATATGATGGTAATGAAGGTGGTAATGAACAATCAGTTATACCTAATGAAATATTTGAAATGGAAGAATTTGAAATAGAACAATGGGATGTAGTAGAATTTAACTACGGTAAAGACAATTCAATACTAGAAATTGAATTTACATATACCGAAACAGAAACTGCTTGTTTCTATTTAAAAGCTATTTTTAATTTTTATTATAAAATTACTGGTTCATATAGACGAGCAACATGGGGTTATTATGGTGGTAGTCCAGAAGAATATCCAGAAGAAGAATTTATTCCAGATTTACAAGAAATTGTGTATGTTGAATGTACTACTGGAAAAGAATATAAATTAACTGAAGAAATGAAAGAAATAGTAATACCACAAGTTATTGAAGCTTTTGATGGGATAGAAGAGAAAGTTTCTGTAAAACTTTGGGACGAAGTACATTCTTGGGGTCCAGATGGAGATTAATAAAACACTTGACAAATTGAAAATAAGTTCGTACATTTGCAATATAAATTAAAACTTTTAGTAAAAACAACATATTTAATATAAAAAACAAAATGAGAACAATTAACATACATATGATTTCGATTTCGAATTGGAGACGCAATAGTCACCATAACGGTCAAGGTATGTTTAATGACATAATCGAGTGGTAAAACACTCCAGATAATATTAACAAAGAAGCCTTAGACCAAAATCTAAGGCTTTTTTTATGCTTATAAGTTATGGAAGAATTAAATAAAAAATGTAGTACATGTTGTCTGATTAAAACTTTAAGTGAATTTAATTATGATAAAAGAGCTAAAGATGGTAGGACTAGTAATTGTTGTATATGTTCTAATATTAGAAATAAAAAATATAGGGAAGAAAATAAAGAAAAAGAAAAAGGTAATGTGTTTATATTTGCAGTTATTTAATATTTATTGTTAGCCAAATGTTTATGTTATACTATAGATTTGGCTAATGATAATAAATAATTTTATTGAAATATTGTTTTTAAATTAATTTATAAGTATATTTGTTAAATGAAAAATACGATAACAAAAACATTACTAGAAAACTACATTAGAGAAACATTAATGGGGCAAGGGATTATTAATAGTTTAGATGTTGCTGTAACAAAACCTAAACAAGAATTAATAATACTAAGAGGTATTCCAGGCTCTGGCAAATCAACAAAAGCTAAATCTTTGGCTGGTAGCGGTAAAATACATTCAACTGATGATGTCATTGATTCCAGTGGTGATTATAGAGAATTCTTTGCTAAAATGATAGCAAATAAAGACTTTACGCCATTAAGCAACGCTCATGAAACAAATTTAAAAAATGCTATCAAGTCTATGGAAGCTGGTATATCGCCTGTTATAATAGACAATACCAACATAAAACAAAACGAATCAAAAGCTTATGTTGTTGCTGCTTTGAAAATGGGTTATGCTGATAATAATATTAAATTCATTGATATTGGCACAGCTGGTTTAGAAGCTGCTGAATTAGCTAAAAGAAACACCCATGGCGTTCCATTAGAGAAGATTGAGGCTATGATTGCAAGTCATACAGCACAAGGGCCACTTACGCTTAAAAGTGTTCTTAATTCAAGCGATATGTATAAACCAACAAGTGTTTCATATTCTGCTGTTGTATTGGATGATAAATCTAGAACTGCCTTATTAGAAAAAGTTGGTAAGTTAATTCCATCCGACTTTAAAGTTATTGCGCATCATATGACAATAAACATGGGTCCGCTTAAAGATAAGTCTGGTTTAGATAAAGATGTTACATTAACGGTTACTGAAATTGGTTTATCTGATATGGCAATGGCTGTAAAAGTTGAAGGTTATAAAAGTGAAAATGCTATACCGCATATTACGATAGCTGTAAATCAAAAAGGTGGTAAACCATTTATGAGTAATAACATTAAAGAATGGTATCCAATTGAAAATTTTAAATTAAACGGTAAAGTTACTGAAGTTAAAAACTAATAGTTATGTATGAAAAAATGTCAGCTTGCGTTGTTTTGATAAATGACGATGGTTTAGTGTTAGGTGTTTCTAGAAAAAATAACCATGAAGATTTTGGTCTTGTTGGTGGGGCTATGGATGCTGAAGATAATGGTGACCCTATAAATACTGCAATTAGGGAATGTAAAGAAGAAACTGGATTAGATATACATGATTTAAAAATGGTTTTTGCTATACATAAGGGTGGCAATATGGGTTTCACTTATTTGGCTAAATATAGTGGTGAGATAAATCATAATGAACCGCATGTTGTTCGTTGGTTACCATTTAAAACATTATTTAATGGTAGTTTTGGCAGATACAATCAATTGGTCGCTGAATCATTAGATGATATGTGTGTTAAATATGTTTTGGAATAATATGAAAAAGTTATTTAGTAAAATAGATGAAGCAACATTTGCGTATTTGCGCATAATAGGTTTTAGTTTAATAATAATTACAATTTTAGTTTTAATAAAAAATTATGAAAAATAAGATAAAAGATAGACACTTGGATTTAAGTGCAAAGTTAATTGAAATGGGTAATGCGTTAATAACCGAAGGTAAAGAAAAAAAAGACTATAGCATATCACAAATTGGTTTTTTTATGGTTTTTATAGGTGGGTTATTACTTAATGAAGAAGACATATATTTGTTTGGTGAGTTATGTTCTATGTTTTCTGCTAAAAAAATAATCGATACTTTAGCTTATAAGTCATTAAATATTAGTGATTTACTAAATGGTTCTAGTATTGATGAGACATATGATGAATTTATAAAGAGAATAAATAAACTTAGAGACAAAGACAACGATATAGATAGCGATAAATTATCAGAATAAATGTTAGCGATACAAAAGTATATTAAAAAAAATGGAATAGAAAAAGCTATTTCTAATTTTAAATTAAAGACTCGCGAATACGACCACAAAATATTATTAAAGTATGACCAATTAGTGTGTCCAACACTTATGGGGTTACCAGAAATGAAAGATTGTCGTGGTATCATACTTGAGAAAAATACATTTAAGGTTATGTCATTAGCTTTTAAAAAGTTTTTTAATCTAGGTGAGAGTAATGCTGATAAAGTAGATATGGATACCGCATGTGTGTTAGAAAAACTAGACGGTACTCTAATTCAATTATATTGGGATTGGGTTGATGGAAAATGGTATGCAGGTACTACAGGAACTGCAAATGGTGAGGGTAATGTTAATAATAAAGTTGGTAGAACCTTTAATGATTTATTTTTTGATACTATTAAAAAATATCCTTCATTTGATGTTAATTTATTAGACCGTGAATATTGTTTTGTTTTTGAGCTAACAACACCCTATAATATTGTTGTTAAACCACATTCTGAATCATCGGTTACTTTATTAACTGTTAGAAATTTAGAAACACTTAAAGAGATGCCACGTAAAAAGTTAATTGCGTTAGGTAACTTTTTAAAGATACCAGTTGTTAAATCTTTTGATTTAAACACCAAAGAAACTAGTGACATAATAAAAACATTTGAAAATATGCCATGGACTGAAGAAGGGTATGTAATGGTTGATGCTAAATTCAATAGAGTTAAGATTAAAAACCCAGCATATCTTGCTATGCATTATTTAAAAGGAAAAACCGCTGAGCATAATATATTAACTATCATAAAAGCTAATGAAATTGAAGAATTCATTGCCACTTTTGCTGAAAGAAAAGAAGAGATTTATCAACTAAAAGAAAATTATGATAAGTTGATTAGTAAATTAAACCTTATTTGGGATGAATTGAAACCATATAAATTAAATGATATGGATAAAAAGAATTATGCTGTTAAAGTATTTGAAATTTGTGATAAACATAATTTAAAAGAATTTAGTAGTTTATACTTTTATTTGATTGACAATAAGGTTAATTCAGTTGAAGAATATATACTAAAATATGATGATAAAAAACTTTATAAAATACTTTAATATTGAAAACTTAGACTATGTGACAGGCGATTTTGGTAAAAAAGTTTCTGAAAATAAAACAGTTTATTAATTTATATAAAACATTAAGTATGAAAAAAACAATTAAATATCCAAGTATTGGCCAATTCAGGGAAGTTGTTACTAACGTAAATAAACATTTTACATATATTGGTCTTGATGATAATGGTGATGCAGTTTATGATGATACGATACCTAAACCAACAATTAGTTTTAAGGGTACTGTAAAGCTTCATGGAACAAATGCTTCTATATGTTTTAACAACATTGGTGGGTTTTGGGTTCAATCTCGTGAGAATATAATAACACCAACATCCGACAATGCTGGGTTTGCTTTCTTTGCTGAATCAAAAAAAGATATTTTAATACATATGTGTAAACATATTGCTAAATTTAATAAAATAGATTTGGATAACAATACTGTTTCCATTTATGGTGAATGGGTTGGTAAAGGAATACAAAAAGGTGTTGGGATATGTAATCTACCAAAATCATTTTTTATATTTGGTGCTAAGGTTACACCGCATTGTGAAACTGAAGAAGAATTAAAAGCTAACCCATCTTATTGGGTTGTATCATCGTTTTTAAGGTCGTTAGAAGATAGAATATATAATATAGAGGACTATCAACAGTTTTTTATTAGTGTTGATTTTAATGACTTACAATCATCTCAAGATAAACTAGCTGAATTAACTATTGACGTTGAAAAAGAATGTCCTGTTGCTAAGTCATTTGGGTATAGTGGAGTTGGTGAGGGTATTGTTTGGGTAGGTGAGTTTGAAGATAGTATTTATAGGTTCAAAATTAAGGGTGAAAAGCATAGTACATCAAAGGTTAAAGTTTTAGCTTCTGTTGATACTGAAAAATTAGATAATATAAAAGAGTTTGTTGATTATGCTGTGACTGAAAATCGTTTTAATCAAGCATTGGAGAATATATTTCCAAATAATGAACCTATTGATGTTAAAAAACTTGGCGATGTGTTAAGATGGGTTGTAAATGATATAATAAAAGAAGAAATGGATACAATGGTTAAGAACAACATTGAACCTAAAGAAGTAAATAAATTTATTTCTGAGAAAACTAGAAAAATGTTCTTTAATTTAAAAATTTAATAAAACTATGATAGTAAGAAGAGTATTTAGACTTAAAGCTGACGCAGAAGTTGGTAAAGGTATGCCACTTAAAAAGGGACAAGAATTAGAAATAGTAACTGATGTTGTATATGTTAATGGAAATATGGTTCCACCAGCAATGCAACCATTGTTTTATTGTTGGATAGTTAATAATCCAAGCTTATTTGATGATGTGACTAAAAATTGGTAATATGAATGATGATTTTATAATAAGAACTGGAAAGTATGCTGGTAAAACATTATTATGGGTTGAAGAATTTGATTCTGATTATTTAGATTGGGTTAAAGAAAACAGACCAGAAATGTTAAAAGAGGTAAAAGATTCCCCCAAAAAATCAAAAAACGAATCGGAATTACCAGATTCTATTGTTTCAGCTATTAAACCAAACATGAATTTTGATAATGAAAAACACGCATAATGTGTGACACATAATGTGTTATTAATATATAAAAAAAAGTAGATAATCAAATATTATAGGTATTTTATTAACAAATGTTTTTTCTATTGTTGGAACTATTATTGGTGTTAGATTATTTATAAAAATGATTATTATCTTTTAATATCGTTACTGTTTCATCTATTTTTTTACAATCATTCAAAAAAGACATTACATCTGAATCATCAAGACTGCGCCATTCATTTTCGGCTTGTGTTTTATTTTGATGTTTTCTATGTAACCATTTTTCTATTTTTAGATAGTTTTCAGATTTGTAACTATTGATTAATTGTAACTTAGATTGATTACCTGTTGATAATTGTTTTAATCGTTTTTCTGGTGTGTTTTTTGTAACACCTATTTTATAATATTCGTTTCCATTAATATCCACTGATAAAATTAAATAAACATATCCCATAAATAATAATAAACAAAAAATGATAATTTGTAAATAATTAACCATAATTTATTAAAAATGAGCGAATTTAAATTTGAACTAGGAAAAGATTACTATCTAGAAAAAGGTTTGATAGTATATACTGAAAGCTATTTAATCAGTCGAGGTACATGCTGTGGTAGTGATAATGGTTGTAGACATTGCCCTTTTGACCCAATTCACACCAAAGGTAATAAAAACATAAAAAAAGATTTGGGTAAAAACTTGTATGATTAAAAAGAAAACGGTATATTGACTTTATGAAAAAAAGAATATTACAACGTATCGCAGATAGTATATGTATTGTTTGCGAAAACTCAAAATCTGAACAGGAATTCAGATATTGGTTTAATTTGGGTATTAATTTAAATGCGTATCTAGTTGTTTATCACGATATTTATTTAGATTGAAAAAAAAAACTTGCATATATTAAAAATAAAGAATATATTTGCATTATTAATTTAATTTAAAAATAAAAAAAAAAACATGAAAAGTTCAAAACAAATCAAATCATTAATCCTTAAAAGAGGAAACAAATTAACAAACGCTGAAATGGTAGTAAAATTAGGTGTACCTACAATGACATTTGCTGGTGTATTAGCTGCTATGAAAAGAAAAGGTGAAATAAGTAATGATTTTTTGAAAACAGATTTGGTTAAATCTAACAAAACAAAAAACACTAACCCTTCTGTTGATAATAAAGTATTAACAATTAACTTTTCAAAAGTTGCTGTTATTAAGAAAAGTGAATTGAATCATCAATTACGTAATCGTATAGCTGAGCAAAATGATAGCCTTATTACTGGTAGAAGTTTTTATGAGGCAAATGCTTTTGAAAGAGTAATTGAAAACGACCATTCATATCCAAGAGGTTTGACTGAAAAATCTTTATCTAGAATTAATGGTTTAGGTAAAGTTTTTGGTAAATGTAATTATATTGAGATAATTTAATAAGGTATGGCCGATAGTCTCGGCCATATTTTACTTAAATTATTATAGTAAATAATTGTTTTCAATGGTGTTTTTAATATATTTATATCTAAAAACCATATGAAAAACAAAATAAGAGAAAAATTAGCAATATTGGTTGAGAATAAACCTTATGGTCAAGAAGGTATCAGCAAAAAAGTTGGTGAATTAACACTCCAGAAATAAAAATTAATTGCTCAAAGAGATGAGATTACCAAACAAATAAAACTAATAAACGCTGAGATTAATAAATGGAAGACAGAAATATCTCCTAATCAAATCTCAATGTTTTAATTAAAAAAATTGAAATCTATTTAAAAATTGTGTATATTTGCATTTCTTAAATATTTATAAAAGGTTGTGGTTCCTTAAAAACCAACAAATAATTTTTATTAATTTTAAAAAACAAAAAAGATGAAAAAAACAATTTTAGCAATTGGGTTAATGGTAGCGCTAGCTTCATGTGGTTCTGTTGCGGAACACGAAGGTCCTGCGGTTGATACTACTGCTGTAGTTGCTGTTGATTCAGCTGCTGTTGTTATTGCTGATTCTACTGCTGTAGATTCTGCTAACATAGCAAAATAATTATTAATAAGTAGTGTGTTAATTCGCACTACTTATTTTTAATAAAATAAAAATCAAATAAATAATTCTGTTATTTGATTATACTTAAATAAACCAATATGGATAGTGACGAACATAATAGACAGAAAAGTATTAGGAACAGTTTGTCTAATAATTGCAACTTTTCTAAACCCATTTGGGTTCGACATATTGGTTTTCAAACTGACAGAATTAACAAACAATTATTGGAGTACAATGTACATTCTTTATGGATTGGCATTGGTATCTTTTTCTTTATCTTATCTATTCTTTAAGTTAAACAAAAAAATAATTGGAAATACGCTAGTAACAATAGCAATGTTTTTAAACCCACTGGGTTATGATTTAGTGTTATATTCTATTACTTTATTGACCAATAACTATTGGATAACAATAAGTATTATGTATGTCTTATCAGCGATATTTTTTGGTTTATTCATTTTTTTATATGGGTTAAACCCTATAAAACAAACACATAATAAAATAAAAGCAAACTTTAATAAAATGGGAAAAACGTTTGATGAGTTATATAATGACTTTTTTAATAAAGGTGGTGATAAAAAGAGTAGAAAGATTGATTCGTTAAGAACTAAAATAACTGACTCTAGTGATGTTGAAAAAGAGATTAAAGATTTGGGTAAACCAGATAAGATTGATTTCTATAATGATGGGCATTTGTTTTTTGAGAAAAGAATATGGCATACTAAAAATGGTGATATCGTTAAAATAATTGTAAGTGATGAACCAACATTAAACATGTTATCGTTTAAAGAAAAATCATTAGATGAAAAATTAGCAGATGCTGTTGAGAATGAAAATTATGAAAAGGCGTGTCATTTACGTGATTTAATTAACATAGAAAAGACTAAGAAAATTAAAAAAAGTTAATTATCTTTTTTAATGACACGATTTACATAACCACATAATGGTTGAAAATTGGTGTAATGGTTAAGCCTAATAATATCGTCTTGAGTAATAGCATTAACTAGTGGTTCTATATGGTCAATATCCCAACCATAGTTAATAGTACCATTATACAGTCCTTTATTTTCCCATGTCATCCATACTTGACCATTTTCGGTTAAATTATTAGGTGATGACCATTGTTTTTCTAAATGAATCTTAAATTCTTCAAAAGAGCACCCAAGTATTTCTTGTGTTTTGCTAGTTTTTTTATAACCATTACGTGTAAAACTATTACCAATTAATGTTCTAATTCTAATAGATAAACCAAATAATATATCAATACATTTACGATTTTTCACGTATTCTTTTTGTTTTTTATTCATATTTATAATAAAAATAGATATCATGATAAAAAAATTGTTGAATGAGTCATTATTAAGCGTTTATAGGAATGAAAAATTAAATGAAGGGGCAAAAGACCACCCAGATGCAATAGCTTCTTGTGTGTCTCCTGAGCAATTAGCAAAAGAAATGAATGCTGAATTAAATAGGAAACAAACTGGTGAAAAAGAAAGAGTTGCCTTGGGAACAAAAAAGGTAATATATCATCAAAAACATATAGAAAATTATTTAACTAAAGTTGATGGTGAGTATGATGTTTTCAGATTAAATCCACCAGAAAAAACAAGTACTGGTAAAATAAGCAAAAAACCTAGGAAAGTTAATTATAATCTTATTATAGGTTCATATAATAAAGAGTTAGGGTTTATACCTAGCGAAGCTGGTTTGAAACTTGGATATGTAAGTGGTGAAAACACTCCTACAGATACTGCAATGGCTGAAACAGCTGTTTTAAATGTTGAAAAGTTTAAAAACTTAATAAGTAAAGAACCTAGTAAGATATTTGATAGAAACCCTAAAATGGAGAAAAGTGATAAAGGAAGAAATCAATATACTATAAACACTGGACTACCAGCAATAAAAGGAATCATTTTTGATGAAGATGATAATGAATTCAAACATATAAACACATGTCCAGGTGCTGGTGAATGTCAATTGGTGTGTTACGCTAGAGGTGGTTTTTATGGTATGAACGATGGTAAGATTATAAAATTAATTAGACGACTTAATCTGCTTTGGAATAATCCTAAACGTTATTATCAATTAGTTATGGAAGAGTTAATTAGTGCTGCTAGTTCAAAACAAACACCTAAAGCATCATGGGATTTTAATGATATTGATGATGTTACTACTAAAAATGAAGGTCCACAATTAGTTATAAGATGGAATGATGCTGGTGATTTTTTTGATGAAACATATTTTAAAATAGCTATGTCTGCAACAAAACAATTAGTTAAGTTAGGGTATGATGTTAAATCTTATGCATATACCAAACAAGCAAAATATATAGATTTAGCTGGTGAAACTATGGTTATGAATTTTTCTAAAGGGTCTATATCTAGTGAATTAGAAAAAGTTGATTTAGAAAAAGTTAAATTTTCAGATATAGTACCAGAAGATTTATTCAAACAAGTATTCGTTTATAAAGGGCCACATATACAAGTAGATAATGATGACTTACCAATTTTCAAACAAGGTGGAAAAGAATTATTAAGACAACTAATGGCAAAAGAATATAATATTCCGATTGATAGGTTAAAGTATCAATATGAATTACCACCAAAAGAAAGTGATAAATTTAAATATGATGTAATTGTGTTGCCTAAAGGGGATAGTGACATAAGTGCTCAAAGAAATGACGTACATAAAACATTTTTATTAGTACATTAATAAAAAAAGGAGCCATTGAGCTCCTTTTTTATTTCATCCTTGTCCTCTATTCAATTTTTTATAATTTTTAGAAGTTTTTAAATTAGACGTTGTTTTCTTTGAGTGAACATTCGGTCTTTTTTTGCTAGCCTTTTTTAATCTAGTCCCTGTTGTAGATGTTTGTTTTGCCATAATAACTTTTTCCTTATAAATACTTGTATTTTAAAATTTTTAGTGGTATATTTGTTAAAAATTAAATGTTATGCAAAATACAATCTACATTGATATTAATACTGAAAGAGAAAGACAGGTTTTAATTGGTAAAGGACCTGACACTGAACAACCTGCGACACCAGAAGATGCTAAAGAGATGGTTGTTATAGATATTGCTACCATATGTGAAGGTCTTTGTGAATTAATTCATGTAGCTGACCAGAACGGATATGGTTCAAAAGAAGACTTTGTTAGAGTATCAATCGAAAAATTAAATGCTTTATTAGTTGATAGCGATAAATAATTTATTGATTAATTTTTTTAATTTAAATGTAATTATGGATTAGATTAGTTATATTTATAATTAAAAAAAAGAGTATGGAATTAGTTACAACTTATTTATGTAAAACTAGTGATATAGGTGTTCATTCTAATATGTTTGGCGGTAATTTGGTTTCATTGATTGACCAAAGCAGTGCAGCATATGCTGCACAAATATGTGACTCGCCTAGAATGGTTACTTTATCTATTAGTGAAATGTTTTTTAAAAAACCGATTAAGGTCGGTAATATTATCAAAATATATGCCAATGTGGTTAAGTTTGGTAATACTTCAATAACTCTTTATATTGAATTAAGAAAACATAACGTATATACAGGTGAACAAGAAGTTGCAATGAGCACGACTATCGTATTTGTTAGAATAGATGATGAGGGTAGACCCATTCCTATATCTGAAAAAGTTAAAGATAGATATTTTAGTCGTGTTAAAAAGTTTGGTAAGGGTTTGCTAAGTATGGAAGAAAAAAAAACAGAAACTTATGAGCAAGCCGAATCCAAAAATTAAATTTAATGGGGGTAACCCAGTTGCTATATGCAATAGATGTAGCGTAATTATGTGCTACGTTAATTGTGGTGAAAATTCTGGTGAATTTTGTAAAATTATAGATATAAATCAAGTTAACGGTGTCGATGTGATATCAACACCTATAGGTAAAAAACCACCAGCATTTTGTAATAGCTGTAATGAATTATTAAACTACTCACTAAATGAATAATGAAAAGAAACCAGAACAAATAGCTGCTGAGGAAAAAGCAATGGCTATTATTAAATCTTGCACTATGTGTGAGCATTTTAAAAATGCAACACAATATATTGAATTATTTAATAAACAGTTTAAAGATGTTGATGCTTATTATGTATTAACTTTCGAGTTAGAAGAAAAAAGAAAAGAATTAAATTGTAGGTGATTACACTTATTAATAAAACAAAAAATAGTTTTAATGATTAATATAATAGTTGCAGCATCCACCAATATGGTTATTGGTAAAAATGTCGATTTGCCATGGAATTTACCGTCTGATTTAAAATACTTCAAAAAAATAACAGAAGGTAAAAGAGTTATCATGGGTAAGAACACATGGAATAGCCTTCCAGAAAAGTTTAGACCACTTCCAAACAGAGAAAATATTGTTGTTAGCAAAACCAGTAATGGTATGGAATTAAAAGGCGCTTTAGTTGTTGATGATTTAGATGTTATCTTAAAAACGTTTAGCGAATCAAATGAAGATACTTTTGTTATTGGTGGTGCTCAAATATATAAAGAAGCATTTAAATATGCTCAAAGGCTATATCTAACCCAAATTTATAGCTATGTTGATGGTGATGCTTACTTAGAAGGTTTAGACCCTATTGATTGGACACTAATCAGTACTAGTGATGTGAAAGTAGAAAACGGTTATAAATTTAGATTCGAAGTATATCAAAAAAAAGTTGCGATTTAAAAAACATTATTGTATCTTTGCTTTATATTAATTAGTAAATGACAGTAGAAAGAAAAAAAGCCGAGTTAAAACCTGTTAATAAGTTAGAACCTAAAAAAAGAACACTGGAACCTGAAAAGATAATTGTTCCAGAGCAACAAATCGTTGAAGAAATCATACAAGAAATTGAAGTTAAAGAAATAAAACCAAAGGTTAAAGCCATTGAGCATAAATATGTTAGGTTATCAATGGATGCTAAGATGGATGAGCGAAAAGATTTTGTTGAAAAGGTTAAGAATGGTGAGTTACGATTTGCGTATTATGCGATAGACAATGATAAGGGATATCATTATTACATAGTAATTAAAAAATAAACAAATAAAATTAAATTATGAAGTTAGAACAAGTACACAATAAATTAGATGAGCTACTTAAAAACCCTAAATCTAAAAATTTTTTAAATCACCTTGTTAAAAGTTATTTACCAGTAACTAACACTAAAAAAGTTATGGTAAAGCCAAGTTCTGATTTTAAATGTGCTATTAGTGGTGTTGATTTAATATCTGTTAATGAGATTATTGATGAACTTAATGTTATTAATTCTAAAACTAAACCAGACACTAATTTAACGCCATCAATTAAAACTACTTTTGATGAGAATGGTGATTTTACAATTGAAACATTAGAGATAATTGGTGATAAAAAAATTGGTGTTACAGGTAAAGATACTAGAACCTATATGTCAATACAAACTTGCCAAGAATTTTTTAAATGGGTAACTATTAAAGTTCTTGAAGGTGATAAACACATTAATTGGTTAATGGCATCAATTAAACATTCTAATTCTGTTAAGAAACCAGAAGTTAAAAAAGAAGTTAAAAAAACGCCTGAAAAAAATGATGGAAGAGCAAAGTATCAAATTGGTGATTTGAATGATTCGTTATATAAGCTTAAAATTAAATTAGAAAAAGAAGGTAAATAAATTTAATAACTAATAATTAACAATATGTCAAAAAAAAATAAAACAGATGGAGTAGTTAGGGCATCAGATAGTCTAATAAAAAAAGAATTTATTGGTCTTACGATTGAGGAATTAAGAAACATGAATAATATTGACCTTAATGATGATTATGGTGATGATGATGATGACGATGATTATGTTTGTCAAAGTCACACAGAAGAAATAAGTTACATAGAATTTGCTATAATTAATGCTTATCTTCATGATACCTTCAGAAATAAATCTAAACAAATCATCACAACTAATTATGGTCAAGTTGATGGTATTGGAAGGGTTAATTTTGGCGGTGCTTTTGACCTTACATCATCCTATTGGTTTTCTGTTAAATTTGATAATGATGACAATGAATACATAATACAAACCAAGATGTTTTTGGATAATAGAAACGAACTTGTTAATCAATTACATATTAGCGCTAAAAAAGGCATGGTCATTTCAAAATTTGAAAATATGTACAAAAAGATTAAGAATATTTCTTTTAATAATTCAGAATACAAAGGTAAATGTGTTAAAGTTAAATTAAGAGAAGGAAGATTTAGAGGTATTGAAATTATTGACATTGAAGAGTCTAAAAATGAACTGATTTTAAATGATGTACAATTAAAATTCATTGAGCATTTTATTAATCGTGTTGGTAGAGGTGGAAACGCTAGATACCTATTGAATGGTGAGCCTGGAACAGGTAAGACCGAAACGATACGAGAAATGGCTCGTAAACTTATACCTAATGTAACATTCATCATACCAGACTTTGAAAATACAGATGATTTGACTAGTATCATGGAAGCATGTGAGATATTTGAAAACGCTGTTATTGTAATGGATGATATCGACTTATATCTAGGTTCACGTGACAATGGTAGTTATACTCGTTTATTAGGACAATTCTTATCATTTTTTGATGGTGTTAAGAAACGTAAAATCAGTCTATTAGCGTCTACTAATGATAAAGGTTTGGTTGATAAAGCAGCTGAAAGACCAGGTAGGTTTAACTTTACATTAGATTATTCTTTCTTAGATGATAAACAAATTGTTAAAGTTTGTGATATTCATTTGCCTGAACAATGGAGAATAAAAGAAGTTTATGATGCGTTATCTGGTACTATAAACGGCAAGAAGGTTAAGATTACTGGTGCGTTTATTGCGAACTTAGCTGATAATATAAGAGAAATGTCAGAGGATGATTCTGAATGGGGTGTTTCTGATACTATAAGCCTTATAAATGAATCATACAAAGGGTTTTACTCATCACAAGTTGAAAAAGAAAAACAAACAATTGGATTTAATTTAAAATAACATGAAAAAATTATTATTTGCTCTTATATTATTTACATCTTGCGATAAAGATGTTATAAAAGGTTGTATTAGATGTGAACAACAAAAGTATTTGTTACTAAATGGTTATACAGAATATGTTTATGATGGTGAATATCCAAAAATTAGTGAAGGTTGTGATAAAACAGCTCAACAATTGGTTGATACTATAGCACATATACCAACAGTTGTCTTAAATAGGTCATACGAGAGATATGAATTAGATTCCACAACGTTAAAGATGTATAAAATAACCACTAGATGTTATGAAAAATAAATATATTATAATCACGGCAATATGTGTGATGTCACCAATGTTATTGTTGGCTCAAAGTTTTGAAGATTACGTAATAAACAAAGTCAATGAATATAGGAAGAGTAATGAATTAGCTGAATTAAAAAAATCAGAGGATTATCTTAATTATGATAATATAGAATATTGTTTTGATGTGTCTGAGACAACTGATAGTAATGAAATAGATAAACTATATGATAATTATTTTAACAATAATGAAATAAATAATTCTGAGTATTGTATTGCCTATAATGATGGTGGAACTACTTTTAATGATAGGAGAACAATTAGGGTTAATATGAAAAAATACCCTAATTTTACACCAACAGATTATGAGTTTGATGATGTGATTAATGGTAAATTAGTTTTAAGAGAATTAATGAAAGATACTAGTTTTGTTAAGGTATTAAACTTAGGTTCAGATACATCATTAAATAGGTATATATCAGTTGGAAACGCATATTGTATACAAGATGTTAAAAAAGTAAAAGTTAATAGATTCTGGACTTTATATGATTTCGAGTGTATATATGTAATTAACATAATATTATACGTAAAAAGAATAAATTAAAATGATGTCCAATTGGGATTTAAAATTCATTGATTTATCCAAGCTGGTTTCTACTTGGAGTAAAGACACTAATTCAAAAGTTGGTGCAGTAATAGTAGATGATGACAATATTGTGCTTTCAATGGGGTATAATGGGTTCCCTAGAGGCTGTGACGATTCAATAGAAACTAGGTATGATAAACCAACCAAGTATTTGTTTACCGAACATGCTGAAAGAAATGCTTTATATCATGCAGCTAGACATGGTGTTAGCCTTAAAGATTGTACAATATATGTAACAATGTTTTGTTGTTCTGATTGCGCTAGAGGTATAATACAAAGCGGTATTAAAAAAGTGGTTGCACCAACACCAGATGTTGACCATGAGAAATGGGGTATACATTTTAAAGCAGCGATACAGATGTTAGAAGAGGCTAATGTAGAAATGAAATTTATTTAAAATGTTAGAATTTAAAAATCCCATACCAGTAATTGTTGAAGACACTAAAGAAGGGTTTGCAATATATGTTACCAATGGTGGTACATTTGAAAATGATATTTGGTGTGTTGTCTTATGTGATGGTGGTTTTGTTAAACATTACAGGTCTGACCAAATTAAAATATATCATAACTTAACGTTTGATATCAAAAAAAAATAAATATTATTTGTTAATAAGGATAATATTTAGTAATTTCGTATAATTAATAATTAAAAAAAAACAAAAACATGGCTGAACACTATTTATTTAATGGGAAAATTAAACAAATTAGCGAAACACAAAGTTTTTCTAATTTTAGAAAAAGAGAATTTGTAGTTACTGAAACTGACAATCAATATCCTAGCGATATTAAGTTTGAATTTATTGGCGATAACGCAGATGTTATGGACAATTATAATGTTAACGATTCAGTAACTGTTGCGTTTGTGCTTAAGGGTAACGAATACAATGGTAAGTATTATACAAATCTTAGAGCAATCGCTATAGGGCCATTGGCTTCTAGCGAAGATAATAAAAAACAAGAAACAGAAACCAAAGGTAAAGGAAAACAAACCTTACCAAAAGTAACTGATTATGATTTACCGTTTTAATTATGAGTTTAATAACTTTCAAACTAACAGAAACCCACTTAAAGCTTTTAAAGCATTTAAGATGGAGTATAAACGCAAATGGATTTATTAGTGGTGTTGAGGATGAATCTGAACATCAAGCGCCATTTGGTGAAAATAATTTATATGATGCCATGGACCTTATACTTAGTGGTAAGCCTTCAGATTTTGACCCATTTAATACAGAAGAAACTAAACAATATTCTGATGAACAGAAAGCTGAATGGGATAAATTATATGCTGAACTTGCAACTGCTTTAGATATTATTTTATTTAACGGTCATTTTGAAGTTGGGACTTATGTGACTCAATATCACAATAGGAACTGGAAAGGTATAAAATAAAAATTGTATGGTGAAAGTTAAATTATCTTTGATTTTTATATTGGTGTTTTTATCATTATCTTTATTAAAATATTTTCTTTCATCATATGAAATGTTTTCATACTTATTGACATGCATGTCAATCTCTAGTTTTATTGGTATAGTTATTTTTCTTTGGTTTAAGTTAAAGAAAAAATAGTTCTTATTTATTAATGTTTTTTAAAAATTAAATATGGTTAATTCAATGTTATTCTGTCTTGATGGCAGAGAATACTTAGCAAATAATATAATTTCATTTGTTAATGATTACACTCCATCAACATCATCACAAGAAAATGTTATCGAACTAGGTTGTCTAAGAAACCAAAAGTTTTCTGATGGTGAACTATGTGTTGATTTTATCGATTCCGTTAGAGGTAAACGCATTTATATTCTATCTAGCCCAAATACATCAGATGAGATTATGAAATTAAATCTTGCAATAGATGCTGCTAAACGTGGTGCTGCTAAAGAGATAATTGCTGTAATACCTTACTTTCCTTATACTCGTCAAGATAAGAAAGACCAATCACGTGGACCTATTGGTGCTAAAGTTGTTGCTGAGATGATTGAACATCGTGGTGCTACATCAGTTATAACATATGATTTACACGCTGACCAGATACAGGGGTTTTTTAACATTCCAGTTACACATATTGAAGGTAAAAATGTATTTGATGATTATATCTATCTATTATTAAATGATAGGTCAAATGACATTATTTTATGTGGTCCAGATGCTGGTTCTGGTAAACGTGTTAAACGAATGAAAGACCAAATATTTGATAGGTATGGTGTTAATCTTAACTATATTATGTTAGATAAGACAAGGAAAGAAGCTAATGTAGTTGATGAAATGGTTATAATTGGTGATGTAACAAATAAAGATGTTATTATTTTGGATGACATAGTTGATACTGCTGGTACATTATGTAAAGCTGCTGAAGTTTTGATTAATTCTGGCGCTAAAAGTGTTAGAGCAATTATTAGTCATGGCGTTTTATCTGGACCTGCTTATAACAGGATAGATGATTCGATGTTAACTGAATTAATTATTAGTGATTCGTTAGAATCTATGATACATGAAAAAATAATAGTTGCTAGTGTTGCTAAACAAATAGGTATTGCTATTGCTGCTAGTAATAAGGGATTGAGTTATGAAGGGTTGAGAACTAGTAAAAAAATAATGTCATAAATAATAAAGAATATATGAAGTTTAAAAAATTAAGCGAAAGAGACGTAGAATACATAAAAAAAGTGTATAACGAAAAAAATGGTATGTCTTGGGAGAAAAGAGCTGCTAAATTAGGTGATGAATTCGGTGTTAGTGAAAGAACCATTAGAAAATGGTGTTCTGAAAAATTAAACCTTAAAGAAAAAGAAGATGTTATTTCAGAACAATATTCAATGGCTCAAAATAGAACATTTGATACTAATAAAAAAAGATTCATCATTACATGGGCTCAAAATAACACACCAGTTAATTATGGGTTATTTAAAAATATCGAAGCATATGCAAAACATATCGATGCATCTATCCATGTTATATTAGGTAGATATAAAAACCCAACTAGCGTATTTGAAGATGTTGCTGAAGAATCATGGGTTGATGAGATTACACCATATGCTGATGCTAATAGACATGATATACATAAGTATGTTAGTATTATGGGTGATGTTAAGATTCAACCAACAGCTGTTAATCCAATGACAGGTATGCAAGCATTGAGTGGTATTAACACATGTGTTTTTGGTGCGCCAAAAGTTCAATTAGAAATGATTCCAGTTTTAGATGGTAATGTACCTAAAATGATGGTAACAACTGGTGCTTTAACTGAAAAAAACTATACCGATTCTAAATCTGGTAAAGTTGGTGATTTCCATCATACTTTTGGTTTCTGTGTTGTAGAAATTAAAAACGATGATGTTTTCTTTGTTAGACAAGTTACTGCTGATGACAAAACTGGTTCGTTCAGTGATTTATATAATAGAGTAGATAAAGGTAAGGTTAGCAGAGTAGATAGTATTGCAGCAGTTGTGTTAGGTGATTTGCATTTAGGTCATCACGATGAAGAAGTTATTACAACAACATTCGATGAATTATTAAATAATCTAACACCATCAAATGTTGTGTTGCATGATGTATTTGACGGACATTCTATTAGTCATCACGAAGCTAAAGATGCGTTTCAATTATATAAACGAGAGAAAGATGGAACCAATTCAGTTAAACTTGAAGTTGATAACATGTTAAAATGGTTGGAAAAAGTTGAAAAGTATAATGTTACTATTGTTAGAAGTAATCATGATGATTTTATTGATAGATGGCTTATTAATAACGATTGGAAGAAAAACATAAAGAACGCTTTAGAGTATATTGAATATTCACATGCGATATTAAAAGGTGATGCACCAAAAGGTATTATACCCTATTTGATTGAGAAAAGATTTCCTAAGATGAAAACACTTGATAGAAGTGCTTCTTTCATAGTTAAAGGTTGGGAATTAGGTCAGCATGGAGATGTTGGTGCTAATGGAAGTCGTGGGTCTTTATTACAATTCCGTAAACTTAATACCAAATGTGTTGTAGGTCATTATCATAGCCCAGGCCGTAAAGATGGTGGTTTAGCCGTAGGTACATCTACAAAGCTAAGAGTTGGTTATAACATAGGACCAAGTTCATGGCTACAATCACATGTTATAATACATAATGATGGTAGAGCGCAACATATAAATTTTTTAACAGATAAAGATGGTAAATCTTATTTTACAACATTTAAATAAAATTAGGGCTAATGCCCTTTTTTTATTTGGTTTATTGAATAATTAAAAGTATATTTGTAAAATAAAATAAGATATTATATGGATAAGGACATTATTACTTTTGAAGAATTTTTAGAGATTGAAAGTAAATTAGAAATTAAAATTGGCCAAATAATTGGGGTTAAAAAAATACCTAAGAGCAAAGATTTAATAATATTAACTGTAATGTTTGGAAACAGTGCGGATGATATTAAAACAGTTGTGACAAATTTAGGTAAATATTTTGACTCAAATTCTTTTATTGATGTAATTGTACCGTTTATAACCAACTTAAAACCAATGACAATAATGGGTGTTGAAAGCCAAGCTATGGTAATGGTTGGTACATTGTTGGCTGGTGGTTTGGAATTGAAAATGACCCAGTATAGTTTAGGTACTAAATTATTATAATATGAAATTAGATTTACATGGTTTAAAACATAGCGAAGTATCAAATAAAGTTGATTCTTTTATTTGGGATGCCATACAAAGAAACATGTATGAAGTAGAAATCATAACTGGAAACTCTATTGAAATGAAAAATATTGTTCGTGAATGTGTTAATGATTATGGTTTTTCTTGTACACAAGCTTATCTTAACTCTGGTACTTTAATAATAGCATTGGTTTAATGTGGTATGTTTATATAGTAGAATGTTCTGATGGCACACTGTACACTGGAATCACTACTGATGTAAATAAACGTATTAAGGCGCACAATAAAGGTAAAGGTGCTAAATACACTAGTACAAGAAAACCAGTTGTTCTAAGAGCTTTATTTGAAACCATAGATAGGAGTAGTGCTAGTAAAGAAGAGTATCGTATAAAACAATTAAGTAGAGAGGCTAAATTAAAATTGTGTGATATTTATGGTTAAAATATATAACCATGGAAAAAATAAGAAGAATTGATTTAGGTGAATACATAATCGATATTGAATATAATGAAAAAACTGGTTTACTAGATGTTACTATTTTAGATGAATTAGAGAATATAATTGAAAGCATTACTATTACGAATGATAATGACGATGATGTTGACCCAACACTTAATTAATAGTATAAATAATAAATGGCTAAAAAGAAAAAAGAACACCTATTAAATAGAGAGATTAGACTATCTGAAGTTAGATTACCTGAAGAAGGTGTTATTAGATTATCTGAAGCATTAAGATTAGCTGAAGAACAAGATATGGATTTGGTTCTAATGTCTGAGAATAATGGTATTGGTATTTGCCGTATTATGAACTATGAAAAGTTTATATATGAAAAAAATAAAAAGCCAAAAAACAAAGCATTGGATGTTAAAGAGATTAAGTTAGGACCAAACACTGCTGAAAATGATTTGACTTATCGCGCCAAACATATTATTGAGTTTCTAAAAAAAGGTCATAAGGTTAAGATAACATTACAATTTAGAGGTCGTGAAATGATGCATATTGATAAGGGTAAGGCTCTTATGCTTAAATTAATTGTTTCTGTTGAAGAATATGGTCTTGCTGAGGGTTTACCAAACATGGAAGGTAAGAAATTAATAGGGTTTATTAAACCAAAACCTAAAAAATAACGTTCTATATGTTAAAGACAAGACATGGCAAATTAGTGGAGAAGATTAAGGTTGAGTTAAATGAAAGTAACCCCAACATAGATGTTATACTTAATCATATATATCAATATGAAAAAGATAATCTAGATACCATTAATAAACTAAAAAGAGAAAAGGTTTTAGATGTCAAAAGAATAAATGGAGCTTTAAGGCAAACCATAAATATACATGGTCCAATAACTAAAGAATTAATTGGTTCTGCAACAAAACGTATAATTGGTACCTTATTAAAAGATAAACCAAAAATTAATATATTTAAAAAGTTTTTAAAATGGATAAAACCTTAAACAAAACAAAGTTATCAATATTTGATTTTGATGATACTTTAGTAAACACACCGTTACCAGACTATGGTGAGATAAAATATAAAGAAGTTACTGGTAAAGAGTGGCCACATCAAGGATGGTGGAGCAAAAAAGAATCATTGGATACTGATATTTTTGATATGCCATTAAATAAAGATGTTCATTCTGATTATCTAAAAGAAAAAAGTAATCCAGAAACAGTTGTTGTTATGTTAACTGGTCGTATGTTTAAACTGGCTGATTACGTTAAAAAGATTTTAGATGAAAATGGTTTACAGTTTGATGAATACCGTTATAATATGGGTGGTAGCACAGATAAGTCAAAAATGAAAACTATGGAACAATTGCTAGAGAAATATCCAAATGTGGTTGAGATAGAACAATGGGACGACAGACTGGAACACATACCAACATTTGAAGATTGGGGTAAAAAACAATGTTTAAGTGGTAGATTAAAAGATTATAGCATAAACGTTGTTGTAAGCGATAATAAATAATTAATGGGTTTATTTGTTTTATGCTTGAATCAATAAAAGAAAAGTTAAGAACTCTTAATTGTGGACCTGACTTAGATGTGATATTTTGTTTTATGGAAAGCACTGGTATTAATTTTATTGATACAAACATACATGGACCATATGCAATCGCAACATTTTATGGTATATATTTAGATATTGATAAAATTATTAATCGTTTTGGTTGTTATATGGTTTCATACATTCTTTTACACGAGATAGGTCATTTCAAAAGAATTTCAAAAATGGGTAAAACATATGTTCTATCAATGTTATCAGATGATGATTTTTATGTATTCTCTGACCATATGGTTGAAGAAGAAATGATTGCTGATAGATACGCTGTTTTTGTTTATAATGAATTAACAAAAAATAAATTATCTAGGGAAATCACACAACAATTAAATTTTAAAGTTAATAGAGATGAATTTGTTCTTAGTAATACACGTTTATTTGGTGAGATTAAAAATAATGAAAAGAGTTACATGGAGTTTTTAAATAATTTTATTGAATAAAAATGGATAAGATAATCGAAATTGTTGAGAGTAAAAAAATACTTAATTTTTGGGAATTGGTTGAGTATATGAAACTAGCTAACTATAGTGAAATTGAAAGTATTATGACTTCAATGAAACTATTTGATGGTAAGGTATGGGAATATGTTATTGGTGCAAATGTTTCAAACAAAGAATCATTTATACAAGACCAAGATAGTTTATTGGTTGAGATAATGATAATGACCAATTATTCTGAAAAAATGCATATACCAATCTATAAATCGTATATGAAAACAAGAAAGTATGAAGAGATACCAGAATTAGAAAAAAACATAAAAACTGTTAATATTATGTTAACAACAGAGTTGGGAATGCAATTCTTTATTGATGAATTAGAAAAATACAAAGAATTGTTTGAACAATTCATAATTAAAAAATATTAAAATGATTAATTATCTCTTTTAACAAATCTATTAACATAACTACATAAAGGCTGAAGATTGGTGTAATAATTAAGTCTATATACATCATCTTCAGTCTTTGCTGTTATTATGGGTATTATATGGTCAATATCCCATGTCTTGTTTGGTTCAACAATACCATCTTTAGGGTTACCATAATTATCCCAATTCATCCATGGTTCCCATAATAATTCTAAATGTTGTTTAAATTCTTCGAAAGAACATCCTAAAATTTTATAAGTGTTTGATTTTTTTAAATAACCATTTTTACTAATAATATTACTTATTGAAGTTCTTAAATTTGATTTTAATTTAAAATTTATATCAGTTGAACGTTTATTTTTATTATAATTAGAAATTTTATAATTATTATTTTCTTTCCATTTATCTCTAGATTTTTTAACTTTATCTTTATTATTTTTTCGATATTCACTCGAATATAATCTCATTTTTTCTTTTTCTTCTTCAGTTAAAATTTTCTTAGTTCTAGCTTTTTGATAATTTAATTCTTTTTCTTTGTTTTTTATATAATACTCTTTACGATATTCTTTAATTTTATCTTTATTATTTTCTCTATATTCTTTACGTTTATTTTCCATTTTTAATTATTAATTTACCTTCTATATCCATTTTCATTAGATATTTTATTCTTGCGGATAATGTCATATAGTTATCTTCTGCTTTTTGGTTGAATCTAGATTTAAGTTCTTCGTCTATTCTCATTATAAGTGTTTTCTCTTGTTTATTCATGTTTTACTTGTATATACAATAAATATACATAAATTAAATAAAAAGTCAAGTTTTATCAAAATAAATTGTATATTTATAAATAAATTAGTATATTTGTATTATGAAAGAAGAAAAACAAATCAAGTTAGGAGATATAGTAGAGGGTAAGATTAGTATGAATACTAGTGGAACTGCTTATTTTGTTAATCCAAATTTAAAAAAAGACATTTATTTAAGTAAAAATAATGTAAACAAAGCGTTACACTTAGATACTGTAAAAATTAAAATAATTAGAGGTAATGGCCGTAATATTGAAGGTCAAGTAGTTGAGATAGTAGAAAGATTCAGGACTGAATTTGTGGGTACTATACAACTAAGTGAAAGATATGCATTTTTCGTACCAGATAGCAATAAATTACCAGTAGATTTCTTTATCCCTTTATCTAAAACGCTAGATGCTAAAAATGGTCAAAAAGTTGTTGTTAGACTTACCGAATGGAAACATGAAGCCAAAAACCCTAATGGAGTTGTTGTTAAAATAATTGGTGATTCTGGTGAACATGAGACAGAAATACATAGTATCCTTGAAGAGTATGGTTTACCATATGATTTTACTGAAGATATTATTGCTGAGGCAGATGCTATACCTACAGAAATAACACAAGATGAGATAGATAAGCGTAGAGATATGAGAAACATACTTACATTCACAATTGACCCACATGACGCTAAAGATTTTGATGATGCTTTGAGTGTTGAATGGGTAAATGGTGAATTATTTGTTGGTGTTCATATTGCTGATGTATCTCATTATTTAATTCCAGAAACTGATTTAGATAAAGAAGCATATTCTAGAGGAACTAGTGTTTATCTTGTTGATAGATGTGTCCCTATGCTTCCAGAGAACTTGTCTAATGTACTTTGTTCACTAAGACCTAACGAAGATAAGCTTTGCTTTTCAGCCGTCTTTAAACTTGACCATAATGGTAATGTATTAGAAGAGTGGTTTGGTAGAACTGTTATCAATTCTGACCATAGGTTTACATATGAAGAAGCACAAGCAATAATTGAGGTGGGTAAACTACCTAAAGATGCTATCGCTGAAGGTGAAATCTTAATATTTGAAAAATCTGGGTTAGGTTCTGTTGTTGGATGGGATAAAGCAACCAATTTAGGTAAAGCTATGTTGAATTTAGATAAGATTGCGAAGAAAATGCGTAAGGTACGTTTACAAAAAGGTTCTATCTCATTTGATAAACATGAAGTTAAGTTTAAATTGGACGAAAATAACAAACCAGTTGACATACTATTCAAAGTAGGTAAAGATTCTAATAAACTTATTGAAGAATATATGTTATTAGCTAATAGACGTGTTGCTCAATATGTTAATAGCCGTCAATATCCAATGGTTAATAGAGCACATGAAAAACCTAATGAAGAAAAGTTAACAAATCTTAAAACGTTTATAACTCAATTCGGGTATAACATTAAAATAGATACGCCAGAAGAAACAACCAAAACACTTAATCAGTTATTGATAGATATAAAAGGTAAACCTGAAGAGGATATGATTGCAAATTTGGTTGTCAGGACTATGCAAAAAGCTAATTACGCCACCACCAATATTGGACATTATGGTTTAGGTTTTAAAAATTATGCGCATTTCACATCACCAATAAGAAGATATCCAGATGTTATCGTACATAGATTACTTAATTCTTATCTTGAGAATGGTTCTAAATTTGCTCCAAACATATCAAAACTAGAAGCTAATTGTAATTACTTATCTGAAAGAGAAAAGAAAGCTCAAAAAGCTGAACGAGATTCAATCAAATATATGCAATGTATCTATATGACAGATAGAGTTGGTAAGATTTATAAAGGAATGGTTACGTCAGTAGCTGAATACGGATTATTTGTTACTATAGATGAAAATGGTTGTGATTGTTTGATAAGGTTAAGTAGTATTACTGGCACATGGAGTGCAGATATTAATAACTATTGTATCAGAGAATATAACACAAACAACACAATTAGATTAGGTGACCAAATTACAGTTGTTATTAGCAAAGTAGATGTTGAAAAGAAAAACATTGATGCAACTATAATTAATTTATAATTAAATAAAAAAAATATTAATTATTGTTTGGATTTATAATAAAATAATAGTAAATTTGTAAAAAAAAGTTATGAAAGAAAAAAAAGGTAAAAAAAATACTGGCAATGAACGTAAATTAAGGCATTTACCTAGCCTAGTATTATTAAATTCTGAAGGTAATATACTTAAAGTTTTTAAAACAGAAGATAAAGAGTTCATTATATTAGATGAACAAAAAGAAATAATTGCGACATTAAGTAGTGATGAACTATTTTATTTTTCTCGTGGTGAATTAAAATTAGTTGATTCTATTGGTAAAATATTTGATTATACTACTTTTGTTAGTGATATGAAACCAAAATTAAGTGTAGTAGATGAATTTATAGGCATCGATAAAACAAGTTCTACCAATTAGATTATGAAAAAAGAAAAAAGAAAAGCAATTGATGGTAAATTAATTAGTGCGAGTAAAACTAGTCCAGGATATTTTAAATATCAATTTACTATCAGAGAATCTGATGGTACAACTAATATAATACCAGCATATGGAAAAGATATGAGTGATGCCCTTGAACGATTAGTTTGGTCTGAACGTTTAGATAAAGTTAATAATAATAAAACGTTCAATATTTTTTTGTTATGTGCTTGGTTAACTAGTATTATAATTCCATCGATTATAGCCAGCATAAAAAATGAACCATTTTGGATTGTGATATCGATGTGTTTCTCTATAATTTTGGGTATTTTAACAGTTAGGTTTTATAAATATTTTAATAAAAAATAAAATGAAAGAAGAAAAAGAAAAAGAACTTGAAATCGGAAGGGTTGTATTAGGTGGTTTCATAGTACATTGGGAGTATAGTAAAGAAGATAATTCAGTTTTCATTAAATTAACAGACCAAGATGATAAATTAATCCATGGTATGTTACACACTAAATCAAAATAATAATATGAAAAGTTTTATAATGTTATTGGTTTTATTATTAACATATAATTTATATGGACAAAATAATAAACCTATAAAGGATATAAGGTATTATAATTCTTTAGAATGGAAAAATGATAATAGTTTAAAAGTCTATATTGATTGTACTTATACATTACCATTAGAAAATAAAATTGTTAATAAAAAACCTTTTAACTATGTTTATATTTCACCATATAGATATAACTATCAATATCTGAATTATTATAGATATTATAACCCATATGGATATGATATGGGTTATAATAGAGTATACTATATGCCATTAAGAATTGATAGATATCATAATCACCATAATAGACATAGATAAGATTAAAAAATTAATAAAATACGCTATGAACGACAAATTAAAATCAAATTTAATACTATTAAGAACATTTATTTTACAAATGTTATTAGGTTATATGTTAATAAATGTACCATGCTTAATGTTATTAGTTGTTACACTACTTACATTATTATTTGTATATCAGACGATACTAGAAAAACTTTAATGTGGACCGTATAAGGTCAATAAAATAAAAATAATAGTTTTGGATAATTAAAAAGTATTTTATATATTTGCATTATAAATCAATTAATATAATAAACAATGAAAACAAAATTAACAAAAAAAGAGGAACAATTAACAGATGTTGTTAGAGAAGAATGGCTTAATTTAGCATTCAATGAAAACACTAAAGGTATTAATACTAAATTGTATGAAACAGGTATTGAATGGCTTTATAAAAGATTTCTAAACCTACCAAAGCCTGAAATTGTTTATTGTGATGGATTAATTGAAGCTGTTATTAAAATAACATTGGTAAAAGATTTCAATAAAGAAATTAGTGATTATGACCCTAAAATGATTGAGGATTATAATAACAATACCTTACCAAAAGATTTTATGACTAAGTTCAAAGAGAACTATAATCTTAAATCAACTTATTGTGGTTGGTCCAATTTTGGTTGGGTTTCTTTTTATGATTATTTTACAAGGATAAAAGTTATCAATCATGATGATTTTAATAATTACATCCAAATTATTAAATCAAATGTTTTTGAATCTTTTGAATTTGAAAATGTTGTATTTGCTGTTCAACCACCATCTGTAATAAATATAAATGATAGTGGTCAGTTACATAATACATCGGGATGTGCATTATCTTTTAACGATGGTTCTGAATTTTATTTTATCAATGGTCGTGAAATTGATAAGAAATTAGTTAATGGTGATTTTACCAAAGAAGATTTCTTAAACGAAACCAATGAGGATACAAGAGGCGCTATGTTTGAAATTATCGAATCTAGAGATGAAGGTTCTATGATGGAATTTTTAGAAGCTTATGAGTATGGTAGAGATGAGATAACCCATACAAATGGAGATGTTGAAACTCTTATCTTATATAGAACAAAAGAAACTTTTCCTGAATTAAAAGATATTAATGGTGATAGTGATGTTCCATTATGTTGGTTAAAGTTAGTATGTCCATCTACAGGTCAGAATTATTTGATATCAACAGATTCAACATTTAAAACACCTATTGAGGCTGCTAAATATCATAGACCAGAAGAAGTTCCTTTTGATTTGGCTTATTCTTGGTTCAGTAGAAATTAATATAAGATAAATTATGAAACTAGGTAAACCATTGGTATATGAATTTTTACCATATATTCGTGCTGATATACAATGTGAAATTGGTGATTTAATAAATGATAATGTTGATATCTTAATAAATGCTACTGCAAGCTCAGAAATATATGATTGTTTTACCGAATTTATTGTGGTTGAACTACTATTACCAATAGAATATTCTATATTTGAATAATAATTTGCTTTTTATATTAATAATTAATATATTTGTATTATAAATAAATTTAATAATTAAATAAAAAAAAACCATGGAAAAGTTAATTTTTACAAATGAGTTTAATGCTCACCAAGGCGACTGCCAATTACATTCAATCTCCAAATTACCAACAACAGCAAAAAAAGTTCAAAAAACTTTCTTCGCAAAATCAGAAAAATCTGGTCATGCTCATGCTCTATGTGGTGACTATGAATTATTTGAAGATGAAAAAGGTTCAAGATTTATTGTGGTAGGTCATGATGGTGCAACACTTAATCATACAGGTTATAAAAATCTTACAAAAGAATATTGGGATACCAATAAAGTATTGCCTGTGGCTGACCATAAACCAACCCTTTTAAAAATGGGTATCTATCATGTGGGTATTCAAAGAAGAATAAATCCTTACAAAGCTGTTTGGGAGCGTGTACGTGACTAATTCAATAAATAATAAATAATAAATAATATTATGATTCTAGGTAAACCAGTAAGTGATTCAGTAAGTGATTCAATATGGAATTCAGTAAATATTTCAGTAGATAACTTAGTATGGAATTCAGTAAGTATCTCAATATGGAATTCAGTAAATGATTCAGTAAATAATTCAGTATGTGATTCAGTATGTAATTCAGTAGGTAATTCAATAGAAGATAAATAATATGATAGGTAAACCAATAAACATCTCAGTACATGACTCAGTAAGGAATTCAGTGGATAACTTAGTATGGAATTCAGTAAGTGATTCAGTAGAGAACTTAGTAAGTACCTCAGTATGGAACTCAGTATGGGGCTCAGTATGGAAATTAGTAAAAGCTCCAATATATGACTTTGTAAGTAACTCAGTAAAGCAATCATTAACTAATAAATAATATTATGACACTAGGTAAACCAGTAAGTGATTCATTACATAACTTAACATATAACTCAGTATGGTTCTCAGTAGATAAATCAGTAAGGGGTTCAGTAAATAATTCACTCTGCAATTCAGTGGAGAATTTAATGTGGGATTCAATAGATAATACAGTATGGTTTCCAGTAAGAAATTTAATAGGTATATCAATATATGATAAATAATATCACTCTAGGTAAACCAGTAAATATTTCAGTATATAACTCAGTATATGATTCAGTACATAATTCAGTAAGTATTTCAATAAGTGATTCAATAAATAATTCAATAATTGATTCAATAAATAATTCAGTATTCAATACAGTAAATACTTCAGTATGGAATTTAGTAAGTGGTTCAATAAATAAGAAATAAATAATATTATGATTCTAGGTAAAATAATATTCAAACAAATAGATAAATCAATATCTGATTCAACATATAAATTAGTACATGACTCAGTAAGTAATTCAATATGGGATTCAGTAAGTGTATCAATAAGTAACCCACTATGGAACTCAGTAAGTCTATCAATAAGTAACTCAGTAGGACTATACACATATAAATCAATATATAATAAATAATATGAAATAATAAACGAAGATGAAAGATTTAAAACACATTAAAAGATTTAACGAACATCAAGAAAACTTTAATATATCTGATGTTAGTGATAGTAAATTTGAAATGATAGGCCCAGATATGGATGAGATTTTGGATGGTATAAACTTTATGAATCAAAATTATGATGATTCTGTTAAATTAAAACCTATGGATTGGTCACTATTAGTTTCAGATAACTATTCCGTTTTTGTGAAATTTGAACCAGAAGGTGATGAAAATAAACACATCAGATTTATGAATGATATGTTATCTGAAAATAATTTTGATTGTAAGTTATACAAGACTAAATAAAATATGGTCAGGTAGCTCTAATGGTTAAGAGCAGGTGGTGAGGGAAATGTATTGATACCCAACCCATCGGACACAGCTAATACAAGTAAAGTGTAAATACAGGTTCGAATCCTTGTTCTGACAACTAAATACCGATGGAGTCCTAAGACAGAAATGTTAAAGAAGATACGCAAGTCCTCGTGAAAGTAAAGGCATCAGTATTTCATAGTCAGGTGGCAGAAGTTGGAAACGCTCAAGAGGGGTTAGTGTGTGGAGCACGCTTGGTTATTGGTTCGAATCCAATCCTGATTACGCAAAAAACATATGGTAGAGTTTCCTTACCCTTTAAAGGATGGGTTTTATAAACCATATAATAACAACTAAAAATGTGTAGGTATAAGAAGCTGGGGGAGCAGTGATGCATAAGGGTTCACACTAAGTATCTCCCTAATGGTGTGAGAAGCAATAGTCAGATTCCTGATAAATTATATCAGTTGTTATTTTTTTATATGAATATTTTAAGTAACTTAGTAATATGGAAAATGAATTAATAGAACTTCTTAAAGAAGTATTGGCGTTACACGGAATAAAACAAGAAGGTTATACTAACGGATTATTAGATAGGGGTGTTGTATATACTGAAACCGACAATAAAACAATATACGCCAATTATGTTAGACAAGATATGATGAATGATTTAGATAATAGAATAATGAAAGTAATGAAAAATTATGAAAAAATTTATTAAAATACTTGTTGATAACGATATTAAAGATGCTGAAGTTATCCAAGATAATCACTTCCTAGGTGGTTATAAAGTTATTTATGATAATATCATAACATCAATTAACCTAGTTAAGATTATACCAAATGATGATAAGTAAAATTATTCATTATTATTTGGTCTAATAGATAATAATTAGTATATTTGTAGAAGATAAAAAATAAGTTATGAAAAGAAGTACATATGATTTCCTTAGTAATTTGGCTTTGAATGTTGCAATAGTTATGGCTTGTTTAGCAACCATCAGTAAATTATTGGTGATGTTTAAAATAATACCAGCATAAAGTATGATACCAAAAGACAAAGCCAAAGAATTAGTTAATAAAATTTATTACACACTACCAAATAATGGTCATGTTAATCAGGGTATTAATAGTTGTGCTAGTAGATATGATGAAGCTAAAAAATGTGCAATAATAGCTGTTAATGAAATTTTAGATGTTGATTGTCATGATATGTCAGAAGAACTATTTGACAAACATATTGAATATTATACTCAAGTTCTAACAGAAATAGAAAAATCATGAAAGTATCTTTTGATGGATTGAGAAGAAAGTTGTTAATGAATTACAATTCTCTCACAAAAAAATTAAACAATAATATTAGTGATTGTGGATATGAAATTGATTCAGATTATAATGCATCAATCAATATTTTACATAGAGGAGCCACAGTCCCTTTATCCAAATAAACTATAATTTATATAAATTTATATGAATTTAGTAACTGTGGGTTATTAAGGGAGAATGTTTAATCGGAGAACTGAACAAAAATTTTAAAATAAAAAGAAGGGTGGTTTTTTATCATTTTAATCTATTTATATATAAAATAAAACAATGAAATATATGAGAAATTTTATTAAAACAACAATACGAGAGTTTTTGAATAAAGAACATAATAATAGAAGTGTTAAATCTATTATGAAAAAGTATAAAAAAGATACTAAATATAATATTGAAAATAGTTTGGGTAATTGTTCATTTTTTACAAAAGATGTGATTAATTGGGCTAAAAAAAATGGATTAAAAGCAGATTATGTATATATGCCAATGTCTGAAGAATATAGAAGTAAACATAAAATAGGAAAAGATTTTGGTGGTGATGATTCCGACTGGGAAGACCACATTGTTCCTATGATTGATGGGAAAATAATTGATTTTACATATACTAATGAAGGTGTTTCACATAAAGTTAGAAAAGTAAATACCATTCCACCAATGATAGTTAATTATGGCAAGTCTCTGTTTGAACCAAACGGTATGTATGGTAGATTTGGGTATACTAAACCAGAAATAAATACTGAATACGGTAATTCAAAGGATATAAACCAATTTCAAGTATCTAAACCAAAGTTAAAAACTTTACAAGAATCAATAGATAAAACTGCTGGTGTATGGGTAACAGATGAAAAATTTGAAGATGGTACTGATTTTAAAATTAAATTTAAAGTTAGTGATATTATAGAATTGGCAAAAAACAAACCAGTAAAAGAAGTAAACCCAAAGTCAATAGATTATGATTTTAGTGGTAGAAAAGAAGATGAAGGTGAAACCAATAAACGAGTTATGGATGCAAATTTATCTTACCCAATATTAGTTGTTCAAAATGATAAAGGTAAAATATTCGGAATGCTAGACGGAACACATAGATTACAAAAAGCATTAACAATGAAGTTAGATAAAATTAAAATTAAAATTTTTAACAAAGAAGAACTATTACCTTTTAAAGTAGAAGAGTTTAAATATTAAAAAATATGGAAAAAGAACTAACAATTGAACGTAAAGTTATAGAAGGTGTTGAGCATTTTGACTACATCTTAAAATATTACTTAGGTGAAGAAGATTTTAAAAAGTATGTCATTGATGGTGCGGAGATTGTTCCTTAAAATGGCTTATAACGATTGGGTGTATGAGAAGGTTTGCTTGTAGAAACTTTAAAATTAACCACTACCGTTGATAGCAAACTTTCTTATACACCTTGTTATATGCAGTGCGGATTTAACCTACAAACTTTGATACGAGAGATAAACCTTTTTCTTTTATTTTTTGTGGGTGGAAATTTAAAATTTGAATATTTTTATATAAAAGAAAACTATTTATTATTATGGAACTAAGAAATTTTATAAAGACCGCTATACGAGAATATTTGAATGAACAACAGATATTGAAAGAAAATAACAATTTAGATGACATTGATATTAGTAAATTACTTAATAAGTTTATTTCTGACCCAGTAGAATTAATGCGAATACTCAATGTTAGTACAGTTGATTTGTTTTCACCAGAACAATCAATGAAACTAACATTATTTGCCGCTAAATTTAAAGATGGTTTATATAATCACTGGGCAGAAATACATAAAAACTTAACAGCAACTATTGATGGTATGGATGTATCAAAACACCTTAAACAATTAATATATCCAACAGACGTTACATACTTAATAAAAGATACTGATAATTTTTTAAAAAAATTAGAAAATAGAGTTAAACAAAGAAAAAATACTGCAATGAAACAAGATGATTATTCCAATCCATATGGTCGAGTTTGGGATGAAATAACGCCTTTATCTGTTGTTGAAGATTCATTAAAAAACCCAAATACCAAATATAATTACACTCAATATGAATATGCACAAGCAGATTTAGACTTACAACTTATAAAATTAATTAGAAGTGGAAATTTAGAAGTAAAAACATCAGCAAGTGAAGGTTTTAACAATGAAATTATAGATATTTTAAAAAATGGATTAAAAGGTGAAGAATTATTAAATCTAATTCATATTTCAGATTTAAGAAGATTTGTTGAAAAATTTTGGAGAAAAAATAAAAAAGATATTGAGATTAAATATATTGATGCAAAAAACAAAGGAGCTAATCAGATATTAGTTAACACAATTGAAGGGCTGAAAAAATAAAACAAAAAGATTATAACCACGAAACTTAATACGAAGGACAAACGTAGCATCGCATATAACGATTGGGTGTATGAGAAGGTTTGCTTAGATGAACTTTCAAACTACAACTGCTGATAGCAAACTTTCTTATACACCTTGTTATACACAGTACGGTAAAATCATACAAATGCTTGATTGAACCACTAAACAAAAACTTTTAAAAACCTGAATATTTATATATAAAAGTAAAACTATGAGTGAAGATATACGTAAAATAATAGATAAGGTTAAAAACTTTAAACAATTTATGAACGAAGGCGTTAATAATGTAATTTTTTATCATAATAGTGATTACGATTTTGAAAATTTTTTAATACAAAAAAAAGAAGATAAATTAAAAAGAGATTACTTGTTTTTTTCTAATGAAAGAAATACATTTATAGATAGAAAATATACATACACCGTAGAATTAAAGTTTAATTCGGATAAAATATTCAACTGTTATAAACATATAAATAGTTTTGGTTTAAAATATACATTGGCTAAACATGAAAACAATATTAAAAATATGTTTAGTAAAAATATTGATTATTTTTATGAAGAATGGATAAAAGTTGGTGTAGATTCACCAGATGAAGTTTTGGAATATTTTATTAGTGAAGGTGGTGATGAAAATGATAAAGTTGGATTATTGTTTTATTTTTTAACAAAATGGAATGATTCGTGGGTTATTATTGAAACTGATATATTCTTAAAATATATCGAATCTAAAGGTTTTACTGGATTTGTTACGCAAGAAGAAGGTCTTTTAAACTTAGGATTAAAAGATGATTTTAATGCTGTTATTATCAAAAAGGAAGAGATGTGGGGTTAAATTCTTTTTGTTTTTAATCACAAAATACAAATCGAAGAACTGAACTAAGGCATGGAGCATAACTACTTGCTATACGAACTTTTAATTGTATAAAAAATGAAAGTTATTAAAAAACAGTTAGATGACCATACAATCAAAATTATGGTTATCTCTCATAGATTTAAAGATTTCCCAAATATTGTTTGCTCTGGTTCAAAGATATATCAACTACCTTGTCAAATAAGTAAGAAATCATTCCCATTAAAAGAATTATTACCAAAATATCATCAAGGTTCTATTGTTTATATAATTAACTCCAAAAGAATTAATTCTAAAACACTTAAAATTAATAGTTTAAGGGTTAATGAAGAATTTATTTTATATAAAACTGAAACTTGTCCATTTTAACATTTGATTATCTAAATTATTATTCATATCTTTGATAAAAAAATAAATTATGAGAGGTTTTATAGATAAAAGAGAAAAGGGGTGGTTTGTTGCGTATGTTGCACTATCCAATCTGGCTGATGGAACTATCATAAAAGAACTTCCATTACATCCTGAAACTATTCAAGAATTTAAAGAATTGTCGGAAAGGTTTGATAATTTAGAGGCGAGGATATTTGAGAATCCTAAAGTTGATTTTACGATTATAGAAGAATGTTCTAATTATGATGGAAAACACTTTAGTAAGGATTGTAATTGTAAAGAAGGGTTCGTTCAATATGCAAATATTAAGATAAGTGATAAATTTTAATGAGGATAAAAAGAAATAAATAAAAAATATTATGGGTGTTTGGAATTTAATTGGTGTCATTGGTGGATTGTTAGTATCAATATGGGCATTTTTACGGTATATTATATCTCAGAATATACGATTGGATGATAATTTAAGCAAAAGTTTAATGCCATCAATACTATCTGCAAAATATAAGTTTGAGATTAATAACGAAATAAGTGTGAATAAGAAGTACCCAACAACCTATTCTTCATTTGCTATTCTTAATGGTGCTTTAGTTTATTTTACTAGAAGTGAAAGATTGCTTAATGCTGGCTGGCAATCAAAAGAAACGATATCTGAATTGTACTATTTCAGATGGCATCGTAAAAGGATAAGGTCTTTTATTAATAGTATTGTAAATGCAAGAGAACATGTTAACGTAATGGCGTTAGCTCCATGGGGTTCTGATAAATTAGGTCAGTTATCTACTGCTGAAAAACCAATGGTATATATAAACAAGGACCAATATGAACCAATAGAAAAGGATATAATTAGTATATTAACTAGTGGTAAAGGTAAATCAAGTGCTTTATTGTATGGAAAACCAGGTACTGGTAAAACTAGGTTAATAAAATATTTTTCCTTGAAATATAATCTACCTATATATTCTATATTCTTGAATCCAGAATACAATAACTTGGATATACTAGTTATGTTTAACGATATACCAGAAAAATGTATAGTATTATTTGAAGATTTTGATAACTATTTTAATAAAAGAGAGTGTATAATGAAAAACAACGAGGTTAAATTCACATTTGATTCATTGTTAAGTGTTCTAGATGGTGTTTATAATGAATACAATCAAGTATTTTTTTTCATGACATGTAATGATATTGATAAAATTGATGTTTCAATCAAAGATAGACCATCAAGGATGAAGTTTGTTACTGAAATTACTGGACCTAATTATAGTAATAGGTTATCTATATTAGAAGGTAATACAGAATTAGCTGAAATTACTGAAGGGATGACAACTGATAGAGTGTTTTTTGTTAAATCTTTGTCTAATTCGCACACTAATGATGAAATTATTCGTAAATTAGTAAAACAAAATGAAACCATTGAAAGTTAAATGAATTAATGATATATTAACCACCGTAAGATATAAATTTAAAAAATTTTAACATTTGGATATCTCAATTATTATTCATATATTTGATAAAAAATAAGTTATGAAACCAATCAAGGAAATAATAATCTCCAAAGGTAAGCGAGCTAAACTAGGTCCAGTTCATACGATGAACATCACAATAGGGGATTTAATGGAATGTGTTTTTCCTAAGGCTGGTAATGAATTTGGATATCTTGGATATGCTTATTATAATGTAAAACAAGATGGTTCAATATCCAAACAATCAGAACTCTTAAAAGAATTCTTTATTGAAGTTGATAAGGTTGCTAGACCAAAATGGTGTCCAAAATTTGTATTAAGGTTGCTTAAATTATTTGGTAATGATAACTCTATTGTTAGGGTAAGAAATAGGAGATTGCATGATTTATTTAACAAGATAATAAAAGGAATACAGATAACTGACACTAAATGGAAATATGATTCATTTAGAATATATGGACACTTTACTAAAGAATTAGATGAATTGGCTAAAGCGACTTGTATAAAAATTGAAACTGATTATAATAATAAATTATGACTGTAAAAAACTTAATAGATATATTATCTAAAATTGATGGGGATAAAATTATTATAATGACTGAACCAGATGGTATAGGTTGGACCAATATAGGTAAAATAATTGAAGATGAATGCCAAGTTAAAATAATAGAAGATGATAATGAATTATTCCACTAAAATATAAATAAAATGAGAATTTATCAATTAAAAACAGCAAAAGAGTTCATGGAAAGATATGAACAAGGTTACAGTACAGAAGATTTAATGCAAATGTACGCAGAAGATGTAGCGAAAAGATTTGCTGCTGAATGTGTAAATGAAGCACTTGGAAATAAGATGGAAGTATCAAACTCTTTGCATCACGCAATTGAAGGAAAGTACAAATCTATTATTTGGAAGAATGAAGATTAGTTATGGAACCAATACACAAATTTAACAACGGAGATGGTGCAACGCTCTGCAACATCTGTAATACAATCATTACACCTTTCCTTACCGATGAATTATACTGTGATAAACATAAAAATATGGATAAAAAAGACATAATTGAAGTTGCGAATAGTTTTTTATCTTATGAAGAAATGTATGAATTACTGAATAATGGTGATTTTTCATTTTTAAGTAGGGAATTGAACACAAATAGATACCCACAAATTGAATGGATGATTGAATATTTTGAAAATAAAGAAGACTATGAAAAATGTGATTTTTTATCCAAATTACAAATACCAAACTAAAAAATTAAATTATGGAAATTAGAATAGTAAAAACCTCAGTTCAAAGTGAGAATACAGAACCAAAAGATGTTAATTACCCAAATGATACTTGGTGTGTGGATGGACGTATATACAGAAATGGTGATGGTGGATTAAATCTATGGTTCAAAGAAATTGAGAGGGTAAAACCAGATATTATCTATTTGTATGAAATATCATCATGGAATGATAAAATTGTAAATGGAGATAACGAAGAAGATTGGATTGATGATATATTAACCAGCGTAAGATATCAATTTAAAAAATTATAAAATGACAATATTAGAAAAATAGAAAAATCAAAATGCAAATTTCATTTAAGCGTATGTTAGCAGATGTAATTTTATCCCTTTTGAGCGTGGGATGCTCGTAAATATAAATAACTAATAAAATGATTGGACAACTTGCAAAACTTACAAAAAAACAAACAAACAGAGAATATTTTAGCAATATTCCAGTGGGAACATTTTTCATAATAACAGATAGCCACAACAATATGCCAGCCTATGAATTAACTGGATATTTCATTGGGATAATGCCAAATATACTATCAGATGGCACACCGCACTTTACTGGTTATATTGAAAGAGGTAGTTGGGAATTAGTAGGGAATATTGCTGACAATATCGGTGCGGTGGCGGTCTTTTAATGGCTGCTAACTACTTGCTATACGAACTTTAAATTGTATAAAAAATGAAAGTTATTGAAAAACTATCTAAAACTATTTTTGTTAAAGGGCATTCTATGAATAAAGGTAAATCATTAAGTGATAAACATAAACAAAATTTATCATTAAGTCATATTGGTAGAACTTATAAAAAAAGAAAAAAATGACAAAAACTATGAAATATTGGGATTATAAAGGTTGGGTTGGAGTAGAAAATTACGACCAAGAAATTTGGAATTTTCGACTTCACATTGAAATAAATAAATGTTCGGCTAGATTATTTAAAAAATATAAGATAAATGCAAATTCAATTAGATGTTCACCCGAACTATTTGAGTTACTTAAAACACTTGAGTATTTTGATAAAAATTTACACTATTTATGTGGAAGATATAAAATCTTTAGTTCACTTAATGTTAAAAAAAATGAGTTAGTTATTTTTAATACTGATAATTTTGATATAAAAGAAACACTAAAAATTAAAAATTATGTGTAATATTTGTGAGTTAAATAAGTTTAATATGTCTGTGAAAATATGTCGAAAAATAAAAGAATTAAAAACTAATATCTTTAAAAAAACTAGTATTGAAATCCCTTATGATGTTGTTATTAAAGATTGGGATTTTGATGACCCATATGGTATGTTTTGCCAGTTTTGTAAAGTAATTTATATTAATAAAAACATTGTTAATAATGATAAATTATTTGAAAAAGTTATATACCATGAATTTCTTCATTTATATCTACAAGTTGATACAAAATTATTTTATAATGTTTTTAGGGATAGATTTACATCAACTTATTTCTTTTACTTAAATAAATATTGTGATAAATACCAAGTGGTAACAATATATCCATATTGTGATATTTGGGTTAAATTTAAACAAACCAATACTGAGGGAATTAGAAACCAAAAGTTATTACAAAAAAATAAATCATTATCTAATAATTACGGACAATTTGAAATGTTATCAGAGTTTATTATACATAATTCTGATTATTATTACCAATGTGATTTTAATGATGAAATTTTCGAGGATAAAATTTTACTAGAAATGAATAAATTTGTGTTTAATTTAATTTTAGAGAATATAAATAAACATACTCAAGCCGTTAAAAACTAAAAAATGGAAGAAATTTACACAAATATCGTTTATCAAAAACCAGTTCCAGTCACTGAGTTTAAACCAACATCACCAATGATGAACCCAATCACTTATGAATTAATCAATCCAGAATTATGGGAAGATGGGTTATATTTATCACCAAATTTAATGGATGAAAATCTAAAAATAAATATGGTTTATGAGATAAAGGATAAAAAAGTGGTTAGAGTATATAAATCGAAGGTATAATGTAGTATTGGTTATAACTAATGGCTAACCGCTATATAAATCTAAATAAACAAAACTAATATGAAAACTAAAGAAGAAATAGAACAGTTAGCTGAAAAAGATTTTAATGATAGACAAAAGATAGGTCATTATGAATTATCGGATTTAAAAAGTACTGATTACTATTATGATGGTTTCTCCAATGGCTACACTCAATGTCAAGAAGATATATCTAAACTTTTAGAAAAAGCCATTGAATTTGGTTATCAATTAAGAAATAATAATAAACCAATAAATAGTGGAATTGATTGGGTTAAAGAATTTAACTCATTAAATAAATAATCATTATGGAACCAAAACATAAGTTAAATTCAGGAATGGGAGCCACGCTATGCAACATCTGTAATGTAATCATTACACCTTTCCTTACCGATGAATTATATTGTGATAAACATAAAAATATGGATAAAGATGAAATAATTGCAATTCAAAAAGAATTGATTGATTTGCTAATGAGTCAAGTAATAGACCTATCAATGATGTCTAAAATAGAATTGGGTGATGATGTACTTGATGAGATTAAAAGACTTAAAAAACTACTAGAATAAAATATGAAAACACCTATACAACAAGCGATTGATAAGTTAATAGATTTAGCTTATCAGATGGGAACTGATGATGAAGTTTTAGATTCATTTAGTGCTGGCGAAAAGAGAGGTTATCTTGATTCGGCTAGTGAGTTACATAAATTTTTAGAATTAGAAAAATATACTATAATAATGGCGAATAGAGAAGGTGTTGATATGTGTGTTGATAATAAACCTTATATAATTATGGAACTTTCTGGATACACAATGTCTGAACTTATTGAATTAAGAAATAATATATCAAATTACATCCTAAATAAGGAAGATGGGTTTCTATATATTAATAGAATTCATTCTTATGGTAGAAGTCACGATGTTATATCTTCAAATTTACAATCAGCTATGGAGTTATGTGACAGATATACAGGTGATGATGGTATAGCTGAGTTATATACAAATAATCCTGAGGCGACAGGTTATGTTTATGGTGGAATATATTTAATTAATTCAAAGGAAGAATATGATAAATGGGTGGAATATAAAACATTAAAATCTCTGATTAGAGAGGCTGAAGATACTATTAAAAAATGGGAAAATAGAGGAAATGTGTCATTCTATTCAAGACCAAGATTTGAACCATCTATTACTAATGAGGAGTTAAATGATTATATAGAACAATTAAATAAACTTGAGAAAGAAGTTGTTGAACCTAAATTAATTGATGGTTCTGATGATTTATTGTAGATATAATTGGATTTATAAATTGGTTCTAAATAAAAATATATATGGAGTTTCATAAAAGAAAATCAGTAATTACAGAATTAAAACCTTTCTGTCATTTATCAGGTGAAGATGATTATATTGAAGTTACCGAATGGAGTAATGGTGAAGGTCTTGATATTAATGTATCAGATAAAATTGGTAATCAAACAATTTCTATAACATACGGTGAATATGATGCGTTAAAGAAAGTAATTAAGTTTCTTAATAAACAATAGTAATATTTAATACTAACCATTAAAATAATAAAAATATGACTAAAATGCCATTTAAACCATATCCAGTAAAAATATTACATGGATATCTTAGTAATGAATTAGATTATAAGTATGGTGTTATATTAGATTGTGATGTTGAACAACAATACCCATTCTTTGTTAAGTTATTTAAACACAAACCAGAACTGGAGGATTGTTGCAATATTAGCAGCCATGCTAGTGGCCAATCGCTTGATGAAGAATGGTTAGACTACTCAGGATTTGAAAAACTAATAGAGTAATTATAACTTGTTACTAATTTGATATACGCTCACTAAGGTCCTTAGATATGTCAATGTTGTTCTCATTGTGAATAGCATCAAGCCATTTCTCAGCCTCGTCAAAACTTTTAGGCACATATGATTGTTGAATACAAGTAGTTTTTTTATTAGCTGTGCAAGATGCAAGTAAAATGAATGTTAATAATGCAATTTTTTTCATAATATCTTTTATATTAAAATATGTAAAATACAGCAAAAATCAACATTTTAATGTTAACACAACGTTAACAAATTATTATATTAAAAAACATATTTAAATAAATTTGTTTTGATAACTTATTTTATATATCTTTGACCTTATAAATTTTATAATATGAATAAAGTGTTTTTAATTGATATCGATGGGACAATATGTGAAGATATCAAAAATGAGGAATCTCATTTATTCCCAACAGCTAAAGTCTATGCGGACTCGCTTAATATCATCAATAAATGGTATGATGAAGGTAATGTAATTACTTTCTTTACAGCTAGAGAAAGCAAAGATAGACAAGTAACCGAAACATGGTTAAAAGAAAATGGTTTTAAATACCATGGACTAGTTATGGATAAACCTAGAATAAAAGATGGACAAGAATATGTTTGGATTGATAACAGAAAAGTTAGAGCCATAACATATCTAGGCACTTGGTCCGAACTAAAAGAAGTTCAAGCAAACATACAAGTTTTTGATAATGAGTAAACAAATATGTGTTAATAAGAAAGCCTTTTTTGAGTATGAAATACTTGAGAAACATATTGCTGGTATCCAATTGGTTGGCTCTGAAGTTAAATCCGTTAAGAATGGTAAAGTATCTATCGTTGAAGCATATTGCTTCATAAATGATAATGAATTGTTTATTAAAGGAATGCATATCACCGAACATAAAGAAGGTGGTAAGTATAATAACCATAAACCAATTAGAGATAGGAAACTGCTTATGAAAAAGAAAGAAATCATTAAATTACATGAAAATGTTTCTCAAAAAGGCTTGACTATTATACCATTAGAGGTTATAATATCAAAAACAGGCTTCATTAAAATCCAAATTGCTTTAGGTAAAGGTAAAAACCAATACGATAAAAAACAAACAATTAAACTTCGTGATTTAGATAGAGAATTAAAAAATAATATCTAAATCACTACCACCCATATTTTAATAACTAACTAAAAAAAATAATAAATCTTATGAAAAGCTTTAAAATAGTTGCTAGACCAACAAATAGAGAAAATGACTCATTTAAACAATACCTAAAAAATATATCATCTATTGATATGTTATCTAGAGAAGAAGAAACTGAATTGGCCTTAAAATCATCATCAGGTGATGAAAAAGCTATAAATGAATTGGTTAGAAGAAACTTAAGATTCGTTGTTAGCGTTGCCAAATCATATGCTTCAGCATCAAACCCATTAGAAGATTTAGTTAATGAAGGTAATGTTGGTCTTATAATAGCCGCCAAAAAGTTTAAACCAAATATGGATGCTAAATTCATATCATATGCTGTTTGGTGGGTTAGAAAAGTAATAATGGAATACCTATCTAAACACGGTAGAACAGTTCGTATCCCAGCTAATAAACTAAATAGCCTATCTAAATTAGATAAGAAATTTAATGAACTAGAACAAAGAGAAGGCAGAATAATAGATATCAACGAAGTTATTAACGAACTATCTGGTGAACTACCTAATGATAGCCTAGAATTCTTAATACTATTAAATTCATATAACATGGATTCATTAGATAGAGAAATTGGTGGTGATGATAATACAACAACATTAGGCGATTTAATTACCAGCGATTCATATAAAGATACTGACCACCTAGTTAATGATAACGACATCAAAAATGAAATCGGTAAACTAGTTAATAAACTTAATGATAAAGAAAAAAGAATCATTATAGCATCATATGGATTAGATGGTAGCTCACCAATGACATTGGGTGAAATAGGTGAAGAAATGGGTGTTACTCGTGAAAGAATACGTCAAATAAAAGATACTATACTTAGAAAACTTAAATCTAAAATAGTAAATTCTAATTTAGTATATCAACTATAAGGTTTATGTACACAATCGTGTACATATTTTTATATTTTTTATACTTTTTATGTCTTTTTAGATATTTATTATTATAAACCAAAATAAAACTATGGAAAAAAAATATATAAAACAGATTCTTAGAGAAGCCCTTGATATAATAGGCGAAGCCAAAGAGGAAAAAAAGAAAAAAAATATTAAAAAAGATTACGTAGATATACAAAATGCCTTTAAAAAAGAATTATCACCTTCTCAAGTAGGGGTAATGAAAGATGCATTAGGGTGGGACGATGATGAAGAAGGAGCAAACAGGTCACTATTTGGTAAAATGCTACACCAAGATAAAAATGACAATGGTTCATACTACCAGTTTAATGATAAACAACTGGCAAAAATTAGAACATCGCTAAACCTTAAATAATAAAACTTAAACCCTCGAAAAAATCGGGGGTTTTTTATTCCCCAAAAAAATAAATTTGTTTTCTTAATTTATTTATTATACTTTTGCCATAAACATTAAAACGATACACCATGGCAGTAGAACTTAAAAAATTATCGAACTTAGAGTATAATGAACTAATTACTCTGGCAGTTATTGAAAGTGATGAGGACTTAACAAATATCTTTAGAGATGATGTCCCATTATCATTTAATATATTAAGGTCAATTATCCAAAAAAATGAACTTAACCCACAAACCAAAGAACTATTAAAAGATATCTTTGAAGGTATTATATTAACAAGCAAACAGCTTATTGAAAAATATGTTAACCTAGGTGGGAAATCCATACAGAATACAATAGAACATATTATAGAAACAAAAATCGAAGAACCAATAGTTGAAGAAATTAATAAACCAAAAAAGAAAGAAAAAACATTACCAAAATGGTATGGCAAACAAAGACTAGAAAAAGAAATTGCTGAACAAGGTGGTAAAGCAACACCAACACAAAGAGCAATGCTTGAATTAAATGAATTGAAAAATATTTATTCAAACCTATTGGCTAGAGGTATCAAAGATATAGAAACTGGTACCAATTTATTATCTGATGAAGATTGTAGGAAAATAACATCAGTTATTAAAATAGCAAAAAGACAATTATCTGAAATTATTAAAAAAAATAAAAACCTAGATTGATAATTTGTTTTATAACTTATTTTATTTAAATTTGCATTCTAATCATTAATAAATAACTAAAATGGAAACTAATTTTTGGACACCCAAATCAATCTTTAAAGGTAAAAGAGCCGATGGCTCAAATTATAAAGTTGCTGAATGGGAATTCGGTAGTATAGGTAGCCTTACAAATGAAAACGATGGCGCTGGACTTGGTTTTATTATTGGACTATGCCTTTTCTTGCTTACACTATCAATAACAACACCATTATTATTATTATATTGTATATTCACCTATAATGGTAAAATACAAAAAGCTAGTGTGTTTGCTATAATTAGCGCATCCTATTTTCTATTCGATTTGCATAAAAAATGGGTTGTATATATTATGAATAATATCGCTTTTAAACCAGAAACATTAAAAATGTTAACTGCAATAACAATTGCCAGTCTTGTTTGCCATATAGTATTAGTAGTAGCTGCTATAATAACAAAAGGTGATATGTATGATGAACGAACATCAAAAGAAAATAAAGAAAAAAATACAATAATATTATTTTTTACTTTGCTCATTTCTTTTATTGTAACATATAATATATTTGCATAATTCATTTATTGTTTTTATCTTTACGGAATAGAAACCAATTAACCTTAATATCATGAGAAGAATATCTTATAGTAACGAAAATGAATTAGCCAAAACACATCAAAAAGATTTGCTTAATTTTTTTGCTATGCTATACGCAGATGCTAGATTGAAAGACAAAACAATATTCGTTAATACAATAGAATATAAAGATGATGTTAAAACACCTACAATGATTAATGTTAAAATTAAATTCCAATCATTTAAAAAATCTGAACTAAATGGTAAAGTACTTAGTAAAGGTAGCTTTTATGAATGGTGTAGCTATAGAGCAAAATCATTCGTGTGTTCAAATAACTCAATTAAACTAATAGAGAACCCTACATTAATAAATGTTTAACCAATAAACTAAAATAGCCATGTTAAAAATAAGCCAAATAATCCCGAAAGAACAAAAAGATATTATAATAAACGCATTAACAATTCGTGAAATACAATTGAAAAAAGATGCATTGATATATACTGGAGATGACCTGCAAGATATAAACTATGAATTGTTTGATATTAATACACTAAAAAAAATATTGCAATATGAAATTAATGTAGTATTAAATGATTTACAATATGAACATTTTAGCTCTATAAATAAAGTAGATTTCCCAATATATGATGTAAACACAATTATTTTTTAAATAAATTTTGAAAATTGAATTATTATTCTTAAATTTGATAAAAATTAAAACTAACCACTATGAAAGACATCGTAACAACAATCCTAAATTTAGATGAAGTTTTTGAAAATATGAACATAGCAGAAACTATTGAACTGCTTTCATCTATAAAAGAATCTAAAAAAGATTTGGAAAAACTAAAACGCAAAGTAGAAAGAACAATAGAGTTAAATCAGTATTTTGAAATCTCTAACGATGAAGAACAAAAAACATTATCTAAAATTGAAACACAATTACATTATATAGATATGAATATTAGAGTTCTGGAAAATGCCCTGCTTTGCCATGAAACAAAAATATTCCAAAAAAGAACTATATATGGTAAATTCGTAATGGACTTTAAATTTATTTTATCACTAAATTAATTTGTTTTCTAATTTATTATTCATACATTTGTTCAATAATCACTAATAACTAAAAACTATGGCTAGAAAAACTAAAACATTCGATGTGATGACATTTAAAACATATGTTAATCAACAACTATCAAGAACAGATGATTATGCAACAGAAAGCTTTAAAAGTGGTCTATGTGTAACATTAGAAGAAGTATTACATAAAACTGGTAACTATAATGGATTTAATGATTTGTATTGGCTAGAAACTGGATATGACCAATGGAGAACAATAGGTAAAGAAATCGAAGTTTGGGAAGAAAAAAAAACATACATATACGGAACACCAGATTCCAAATATAAAGGAAATAAATACTCAAGAAGATACTACTAATTTATGATTGATATAATAGGTTACATCGGAACAATCCTTGTCTTAATATCCTTCGCTATGAAAGATATAAAGAAATTAAGAATCATAAACATAATAGCTTGTGTTATCTTTGTGTATTATAGCTACCTTATAAACGCTATGCCAAATATAATACTAAACATACTTGTTATTATGCTTAACCTATACTACCTTATTAAAAAAGAAAATTAATTAATTTTATACCCCTACAATTATGGAAGCTATTTTCAATACCAAAACAAAACAATTAACAATAACTGGAACTGAAATAAAAGACTTTGATGAAATTGTCCCAAATGATGATGAACAAGATTATTGGAATTGTATATACGATAAATCAAACGGAAACGCAATATACGATATAAACCTTTATATCTACCATAATCAATATAACCTGCAATTAGTTAACCTTATCGATAATAACGAAGGTGAAATAATAATGGGTCATGATTACCAAACAATACAATTAACAATAATATAAACAATTAAAATAAAAATACCATGCCAAACCATGTAACAAATATCCTAAAAATAATTGGTGATGAAAAAACCGTTAAAGAAATTATGGACTCACTTAAAAATGATGAATCTCCTTTGGACTTTAATAAAATACATAAAATGCCAGAAGAACTTAAAAATACTTCAAGCCCAGTTAATGTAGTAACAGAAAAAGAATATAAAAAAGAATTGAAAATATATAACGAGAAAAAAGAAAATGATACCCTTAAACATTGGGAAACATTACCCATAACCGAAAAAATGCAACAAGACCTTATTAAAAAATATGGTACTGATAATTGGTACGATTGGGCAGTTAATAATTGGGGTACAAAATGGAACGCTTACGATGTTAATCCTATGTCAGAAAATCAAATCCAATTCTCAACTGCTTGGTCCACACCAACAATATTAATGGAAAGACTTTCTATGATTAACCCAGATGTCGAAATCGAAGTTAGCTATGCCGATGAAGATACTGGTAGCAATGTTGGTATGTATAAATTAGTTGATGGTACATACACATTTACCAAAATACCAAAACAAGGTAGTTTAGAAGCCATAGAAATGGCTATCGATATTAAAGGGGAAGATGAATACTTCTTTGATGAATACATCTCTTATATCGAAGAAAATGACCTTAACCATGACCATACATTAAAAATAATTGAACTAGTTCATAAAAAAGGTAAACTATACGAAAGCTACCCAGTTCATATCCTTAATATATTAAAAGAAATGGCGCTGGATGATGAACAATATGAACGAGTTGCTGAAATACAAAAAATAATGGAAAAAACACAAATATAATACAAATACGAAATGACATATTAATCTATATGTCATTTCTTTTTATATATACCTTAACCTAATAATATTATACCATGAATAAGTTTTTGAAAAATGACCTAATTGAAATCCTGCAAAACCCTATGAACGTCACCATAACAAAAGGTAATGTTAATGGATTCTCAATAGAAATAGAATTTATACAAGAAAGAATATTTGAAAGCTATCTGTATAAAGATAATGAACTTAAAAGAGATAACGACCTTAAACATATTATAACCCTTATAAAAGAAAAAGTGTAAATAAATTTGTAACTTAATTTATTTATCCATACATTTATAAAAAAATATAAAACTATATCCTATGAACATATTTGCACTAGACGAAAATCCAAAAAAATGCGCAGAATATCACAACGATAAACATGTCGTTAAAATGATTCTTGAAACTGCTCAACTACTTTGTGGTTCCCATTGGGTTAATGGGAATCAAGCACCTTATAAACTATCACATAAAAATCACCCATCAGCAATATGGACAAGAGAATGTATCGAAAACTATTCTTGGCTTTGTGAACTAGGTATCGAACTATCCAAAGAATATACACATAGATATAATAAAATACATAAATCACAAAATATCATAGAATGGTGTATCGATAATAAACCAAATATAAAAAGTAATAAAACTATTACACCTTTCGCACTAGCTATGCCTATACATTGTAAACTAAATGACCCAGTAGAATCATATAGAGAATACTATAGAACTGAAAAAAAAGACCTAGCCAATTGGAAAAATAGACAAATACCATACTGGTTCTAATTTATATAAATTAATAATATGGATACAATATATACAATACTCATTATACTAGGTGCAACATTCTGCCCTATATTTACCCTAGCTGTTATAACATTTAAACTTAATATGAATGCTACCGCAATAATATTACTCATTATGAGCCTAATCAAAAAATCAAACGATAATGATAATGATAAATAACTATTAACACATAAAACACTATGAAAACATTAAACATAAACGGAAGATATATACAATATCAAATACACTCAAACGCAAATGAAATATATACAGAATATTGGACAGAATTCTATGAAGGTTATACCATAATACCATATAAACAATATCTGTTCTTTGGAAAACAATATGTACAATATAAACCAATTTACCTATTTACACTACATATCGATATAGAAGATAATATATACTCAGATGATGAAATTAATTCCCTTATCCAAAAATATATAAATAAAATAATATGAAATATTTATACATAATACTAATAATAATTATACCCATTAAAGCATTCCCACAATGGAACTATGCAGAATATACCGATTCAATAGAAAATCAAAAATACTCAATAGCATATAATAAAAACCTTAGAATCGAAAAAACACATAACTTTATTACCCTATCAATCCTAGATACAAACCTTTTAACTTATAATAGAAATGTTAAACTATCCTTTATATCAAATAACCTTATCCATTCTTTCATCACAACCTCTAAAATATATAAAGGTAATATGCTTATATCTTATAAACTAAATAATGAAATATACCTTAAATATTTTAAATATGCAGATAAAATAATAATACAAATAATTCCAGATAATTATAATAAAGCAAAAACATATATCTTCTATGCTAAAAATACACTAGATGCATATAACTTTATCGTAACACATTAAAACAATGATTGACTGGAATAACGTAAAACAAAATACCAATATCAATATAATAATAATTGAAAATAATATACAATATAATCTAGTAGCCGAACTATTAGACTATGACTGGTCGCCACATAGAGAACCTCTACTAGCTAACATTATTATCAAAGAAACTAATCAACAATTCTGTAACGTAGGTGATATACTCAAACTACCAATAATAACTAAACCAGATATACAATGCATCCTAGTAGCTCCAAAATATATGCTACCTAATAACCAAATTATTAAAACAATTAATATCACCCTGCAATAATTAATAAACGTGAATATACTTCATAAATTCTTTATAATATATAATAATAAACCTTATAGAATTATGTTCGCACATATGTCAGATGATAAATACTATAAAACTTTTACCCATAAAGATATTATACAATCTGTAGAAATTTCACAAGAAGAATACGCAGCAAATCTACTCGAATTTATCCTTACTAATAAAATTAGTACATAACTTAAATATTGAAAAATGTACACTTTTGTGTACATATTAAACCCATTTTTATATACCACTATTAATCAGATACATATAAAATATATATACTTTATTGTACTTATATTAGCACGTAGCTTTTTTTTATGAGTTTTTTAATAAAAATGGGAAATTGTGGTAAAAAGTGGTAAATGATGTAAGAATTCTAATCGTAAAATAGGGAATGCTTTATATATGCCCATATAATAAGGGTTTAATGTGTTTGTAGTAGGGTAAAAGATAAATTTATATGAGTGTAAAATATAATAGACTATGATAAAATATAATAGACTATAATAAAATATTGGTAATAGGTTTATACTATCCGTAAACTCTTAAGCAATTTTCCATTGGAAATTTTTGAGCATACATATCCCAGTGTTCTAAACGGAACATAATAACTCATAGTATCCTCTGTGGAACAATTACTATTATATAGACAATAGTTTTCTACTCCATAACTTATACAGTTTTAGTTATAACGATTCACACTTTATTAATAGGGTATTCTACTATATACACAAATGTGTACACAGGTACCAGATAACAAGCAATACAGCTGAAAATAATATTTTAATTTAAGTTTGCATATAATAAATTATTTAATTAATAATAGGGTATAAGTTATCCATCATTATACTATCTGGTATAATACCATAGGGTATAATTAGGGTAAACGCTAATATAACCATAAAAATCCATATACGCAAATAA
>Ga0209596_1000226_pt1 | contig 51869 bp, 70 predicted proteins | sample M_130807_MF_Meta_FD_187314 | JGI IMG/M metagenome (GOLD analysis project Ga0209596, IMG submission 187314) | Freshwater microbial communities from Lake Montjoie, Canada to study carbon cycling - M_130807_MF_MetaG (SPAdes) (version 2) | ecosystem: Environmental > Aquatic > Freshwater > Lake...
CAAATAATGTATATAATAATGCTAAAGAAGAAGCATTCAAAGACATATTTATAATCTCTTTTGTTTTGAGCGCCATTTATTTACATATTACAAAGTTAAAAAAATAAATGTGTGGAATTTTTGCATGTTTTCATAATAAAAAATCTATAAATTTAATGCCAAATATAAAGAAACTAAAACATCGTGGACCAGATAATCACATTATAACGCAATTAGAAAATATTGTTTTGGAATTTAGTCATTTAAAAATTAATGGTTATGGAAATCAACCTTTAACATCTGGAAAATGGTATGTTATTTGTAATGGTGAAATATTTAATCATAAAAACCTAGAATTAGAATTAAATTTAGTTCCTCCACCTAATTCAAGTGATTGTTGGATTCTACCTTATTTATTTGAAAATTATGATTGGAAAGATATTCCTTCAAAATTAGATGGTGTATTTTCAATTATTGCATATAATAATGAAACTAATATCTTATATGCAGCAAGAGATCCATTCGGAATAAGACCCTTATTTATTTCAGAAGAAGAATCAGTAATGTATTTTGCAAGTGAAATAAAAGCTCTTCATAATTTAAAAAAAAAGTATTGGGTTATCCCAGGAACAATTATGAAAATTAATTCAGATTTGGTTATTGAATCATATAAATATTTTAGTTTGATTACTAATAATATTATATACACAAGTTATCAAAGTATATTAGAGAATATTAGAATAAAATTAATTAATTCTGTAGAAAAAAGATGTTTAAGTGATAGACCTATTGCTGCATTATTAAGTGGTGGCTTAGATAGTAGTATCATATGTTCAATTCTTTCTAAATGTATGAAAAAAGAAAAATTGCATACGTTTAGTATAGGTATTGAAAATTCACCAGATTTAAAATATGCAAGAAAAGTTGCAGAATATTTAGGGACTGAACATCATGAAATTATATGTGTTGAAGGAGATTTTATAAATAATGTTGAAATTGTTATTAAAGATATTGAGAGTTACGATGTAACAACTATTAGAGCATCTATTGGTAATTGGTTATTAGGCCAACATATTTCTAAAAATACAGATTTTAAAGTTATATTTAATGGTGATGGATCAGATGAATTATTTGGAGGATATTTATATATGCAAAAGGCTCCTACAAATATAGAATTTAAAAATGAAATTAAGAATTTGCTTGATACTATCTATATGTTTGATGTTCTAAGAAGTGATAGATCTATGACTGCACATGGTTTAGAACCCAGAACACCATTTTTAGATAAAGAATTTACTCGATATGTTTTTAATACTATTCCTATTGAATATTTCAGAAACGGTATGGAAAAACAGTTATTGAGAGATGCATTTGTAGGATATTTACCAACTGAAATACTTCAAAGAAGAAAAGAAGCATTTAGCGATGGTGTAATAAATATTGGTTCAAAACCTTGGTATAAAACTTTTGTAGAAAATGAAAAAGAATATTATTTAACTATATTTAAAAAATATTATCCAAATTGTGAAAATATTATTCCATATTATTGGATGCCTAAATGGTCACCAGAAACCACAGATCCATCTGCAAGAACTCTCACTAATTATTGTAAGAAAACTGAATCATATACGAGTGGTCTATAATTAGTTGTTAAAATAGGTTTACCTAAATCACGAGATTTTATAGGTTTTAACCATGATATTAAAAGATATTTTTCTTCAACAATCCATACCCAAAATCCAGCTTTTAATAATTCATTATATAAATATGTTATAGCATCTTTAAAATTAAATAAAGGATAACCAAATACAAAAGATGGAACTTCAAATAAAATATATGGTGCATTCGCATTTCTTATAGCTTGTTCACGAACTTTTCCTTCAATTTGTGATAATATAGGTTTCATAGCACCTAATTTATATAAACGATGTTCTTCTTGTTCATCCCATATTTCTCTGGCTTTCATCATCCTTTTCTTATTATATAAATGGACTTTAAAATTCTAGCTTTTGGTGGTGGTGGTTCTAGAGGAATTCTTCATTCTGGTGCTATAAAATATTTAGAAGAAAAAAATATGTTATCTTCTGTCAAAGAATTATATGGTTGTTCTATTGGTTCTATTTTTGCTACTGCATTAGCATTTGGACTAAATTCACAAGATATTGAAACATTATCAAAAAAATTTACATCATTTGATGAATTTTTTTTTAAAGATTTAACATTAGATCGTTTTGAAGAAAATTTTGAAAAAAAAGGTTTTTTTGAAATGGATAATTTAGAAACTTTTCTTTCTTCTTTATTTTTTGAAGCTACTGGATTAGAATTAAAAGATAAAAAAATTAGTGATTCTTTAATACCTTTAAGAATATGTGCAACAAATTTAACAAAAAAATGTTTAACAATATTTCAAGGTGATATTTCTGTATTAAAAGCTATTCGTGCATCATGTTGTTTACCTGGTATATTTTGTCCACAAAAAATTAATAATTCATTATATATAGATGGTGGTTATTTAACAAATATGGTATTAGATTTTATTCCATTAGAAAAAAAAGAAAAAACATTAGAAATTGCTATTAAATTTGATAAATTAAAAATAAATTTTAAAACTATAAAAAGTATGGGATTTCCAGAATTTTTATATTCTTTATATAAAATTGCATGTATTTATGAAAGAAAAATGAAGAGAAAAAATAATATTTTAGAATTATATTATAAATTAACATCTGGTATTTCTGATGTTTCTGAAATACAAAATATAGAAATGATTGAAAAAGGGTATGAATTAACTAGATTGTTTTTTACCAAGAACAGTTTTTAAAAATAAATCAAATGTTAATGGATCTGGTGTACCAAGCATAACAAACGTTTTATCAATTGTAGCTAATTTAAAACTTGGATATGCTGTAATATTATATAATGCAGCTTTTCCTTTATCTGTTTCACAATTAATATCTTCAAATAAAATTTGTGTTTCACCATATTTTTGAGGATTATTTTCTAATAATTGTTTGAATGATTTCCATTTTTCCATAGCTTTATGTGACCATGGACACCATGTTGTATAAAAAAACATAAATTTAGCTTGTCCTTCATCTAAACCATTACGTGTTATAGGTGGTTCTTCTTCAATAATTGATGATGCTGGATAATAACCTTTCCATACATACCAAAGAAATATAAATAATATAAAAATACAAATAATTTTTAAAGAAAAAGAAAGTAATTCATTCATTCTTTACAAAAAGAAGGATATAAAAGTTTAGAATTTTCTTGTTCCTTTTTATACCATATACGATAACTTTCTAATACATCTAAATTATCTGTTAATTGTAATAATGCTATTTGGTATGTTTGACGTTCGGATTCATACTTTTTACTGGCGATTTCGTACCATTGTCCTTTATATCTGATTGCTTGATTCCTAGACATTGGAGAAATCGTTTCCATAGACTCGGTGGTTTTGAAAATTGATTCCATTCTTTAATTGTATAAGTATTACTCATAGATAAATTACATCTTGAACATATTGGTACTAAATTTTCTATAGAAGTTTCACCACCATGTGATTCTGGTATATCATGTCCACATTGAAAATCAAATACAGATATAATATTTTCACACCATACAATTTTACATTTTGATTGATATTTTTTTCCCATATGACGTAGCCATACTTGTTCACGTAAAGCTTTTGGAATCTTATCCTTTGTCATTTACTAAATTATACGTATTCTTTTAAAACGGAATTTCTATTTTCTTATTAAAAAATTTAGAATAAAAAATGTCAGAAGCGAATGAACGTTATAAAAATGTTTTGCAAACGATAAAAGATATTGAGAATGGTCCTCCTTCAAGATCTGCTATGTGGTTTAAAAAACATTATGAAATATTACAAGATTTTAAAAGAAATTTAGGTTGTTATATTGATTTACATCCAGAAATTCAAGATGAAACATTTCGGAAACATTTAATTACATTAGAAGATTGTTCAAGAGATTTAATGTTTTCTTATAGTGTCACAAATACATTTTGTTTATATAAATATTTAGCATTTAATAAATCAGTTGTATGGGTAGTTGAATATTTAACAGCAGAAGATGAATTAAGTCATATGTTAGAAACATTTAAAATTTGTTAAGCTGGAAATCCAACTAATCCAGCACCAATACCAAATCCAGCACCAGTTCTTGCTGATGCACCAACAGATGGAGCATATAAATCAAGGACAGCAAATGTTGCCATAGCGGTTAATGAAATCATACCAATTTCACCAACTTTTAATTTTCCAGAAAATACATATGCAGCAAGAGCTACTGCAACACCTTCTAATGCATACTTAACTAAACGCGTCATTAAATCTCCCATATCTGGACCCATAGATACTCTTTTAGAAGAATCAGCCATTTTATTCTTTTATAAACAAAATAAAGTAAATAAAATGAAAATTACTATTTCTACAAAAATCGATGACGACGTTTTAAAAACATATAATATTTTTAATGCTGGTGAAAAACAATTTGAACTTGATATTTTAATTTATTTAAATTCACCAGATGGATGGTCTCAATATGGATATTATTTTGAAGCTAAACAAAAAGATCCACAAGTTCTTATTCGTCTAAGTTCATCCTCGACAATTAAAACAGATTGTGGATTACCTTCTAATTTATCATGTGCTATATTGGGTGGTACAAATATATGGTTAAATTCAAAACGTTGGTTCCATGGTTCTTCAAAATCAAAATTATCATTAGAAGATTATAGACAATATATGGTATCTCATGAAATGGGACATATATTAGGATATGAACATAAAGATTGTAAAGGGAAAGGTCATAAAGCTCCTATAATGATGCAACAAACATTAGGAATAAAAAATTGTATTCCTAATATTAATGTAAAAGAATGAGAAGTGAAGTTTTAACAATTATAGGAATTATTTTATTAGGATTAAATTCTGGATTTGTTTATACTTATTTTTCTACACCAGATGAAGTTACGAATGATTCTTTAAAAAAATTCCAATATTTTGGTTATACTACAACATTTAATATTTTATTTTTATTACTTTCTACATATGGTATTTTTCAATCTAAAAAATCTGTAAAAAAACAATATTATTTAGCATTCTTTTTATTAAGTATTATTGTATTAGAAATGTATTTAACTTTTAATAAACCATCAGATAATGATACATTAAGAGAATTTTTTCTTGTTTTATTAGCTTTAACAAATTTTATAAAATTATATGTCTTAATAACATTACATGCTGATGTTACTGGACCTTCATCAAGAAATTTAATTAAAACATTTAAATTACCAGAATATTCTTTTTCTAATGTTTCTGGAAAATATTCAGTTCCTAAAGAAGAATCTCAACCTCAACCAAAACCTCAACCTCAACCAAGACCTCAACCTCAACCTCAACCTCAACCAAAAGAAGAACCAAAAGAAGTTGATATTCAAGGTGCTAAAAAAATGTTAAATTATTTATTAGGTAAATTACCTACTGATTTTGATCCAGATGAGAAAATTATGATAAAAGAACGTATTGAAAAATCCGTATCATCTGAAGATCCATGGCAAGATTCTAATAATACTTTAACGATGTTATTAAGTAAAGTTCCTATAGATGATGTTGAAAAAAATGATTTTAGACGTAGATTAAGAGAATATTTTGGAAAACCAGAAAAAAAAGGTGGAAGACGTCGTTAAATTATGATTTTCAAAGATAAAACATAGTAATAAATAAAAAAAAATGCCTGAATTTTTACCAAAAGAAGAAGATGGAAAATTGATTGATTATCTAGAAGAAGATTCTGAAATTCCTACACAAAGATATGCGATTGTATCATTCATTTCACCCGAAAAAGTTTTGAAAGAAAAAAAAGAATTTTTTTATGAAAAATTTCTAGAATTTCTTGATTTAGATTGGAAAGTTTCTGGATTACAAAATTTAATGGCATTTCTTTCAAAAAAATATTCTTTGAAAGTTGATGATTTAATGGCTGATATGCAAGAATTTAAAAAAGTACATGAAGATGAAATTAAAAAAACTGATATTCATGAAAAATGGCAAGTTTTTCTTTTAAAAAATGAAAAAGATCTTGAAACTGAATTTACTGAAAAACATGATTTTCAAACGAATGTTCGTGGTGTTAAAATTCGTCGTGTATTTGGTAATCTAGAAGAAGCACAAATTTATTCTAAAGTTCTTCAACGTAAATATCCTCGTGATAACTTATATCTCGGAAAAGTTGGTTGTTGGTTACCTTGGGATCCTTCTGAACATATTATGCCAGAAGTTGAATATGCTGAAAAAGAATTGAATGAAATGATGAGAAAATATAAAGAAAATGAAGTAAATAAAGATATCTTTTTTGATGAAAGAAAACAAGAAAAAATTGAAGAACAAAAGAAAGAAAATTCTAAACGACGTGAAGAACTACAAAAAAGTTTAATGGATAGTCCTCCAATTCATCCAGCTGAAGGAGGAATTCGTGAATAATTAACCAAATGCATTCCTAAAATTATAAGATTTAGTTAGATAAGTTTGTTTTTGAATACCGGTAGGTTGAACACAATAAGCACGCGCTACAGCATTAGATGATGTTTCTAATTTTGTTTTTTGATCACCTGTTCTAGTAGTACACGCAAGACAAGAAATCTTTGTGATTTGTTGTGTTGTTTGCATTTTATATTATACGGATATTCAATGTATTAGAATTTAGATCTTTAAACAAAGGTGTAGCTTCAACACATGGTGGTAGTCGTAAAACTCGTAAATCTAAAAAGCGTGCGAGAAAAACACGTAGACGTTATTGACCTTTTTTAACCCATACTTGTGGACCAGCATTACGTTTTTGGACTTTAGAAGGATCAAAATCATCACCAGCTAACATTGTTGAACTAAATTGTTGATTATTTACCCATAATGATGAATCACACATTTTAAAAGAAGGATGATCACTAGCTTTATACCAAAATACTTGATCTTCTAATTTATTTGATTGTACACCATTCGCTATAACTAAACATTCATAATTTTCTGTACATTGATCCATAAATTGACAAAACATTTCAAACGTTGGAAACATACCAGCATAATTATCATAAATTCTTTTACGATTGGAAATATTATTTTCTCGTAAAATAAAAACAAAATCTATATTTGTTCTTAAATTTGGTGTTATACCTAATGGATATTGCATAGTAATTAATGTTACCATATCAATATGTCTACCATTCATAAATATATATCTTGTAGATTCTTCATTAATCCATGTTTTATCATATAAACAATCATCTAAAATAAGAAATGCACGTGGATCAATATTTGATTTTTCATGATTTCTTTGTTGTTTTACTGATAATTGTCTTTTAATTGCATTCATTACAATTTCTGGTTTATATTTGTCATGAATTAATTTTGATGGTACCATTTCTTGAAAAAAAGGATTTGCTACTTCTGTTCCAGATATTACTGTACCTACTGGAAAACAATTTCTTGAATTTGCTAAAATATCACGAACTAAAAATGATTTCCCAGTATCTTTTTTACCTATAAGAACTATCATAGGTGATTTTCTTGAATCTATTTCACATCGTTCAACAATTGTTTGAATATTAAATTTTCGTATTTGAAAATTCATCGCGGAAAGTTCTATTAAATTACTATATAGGTTTTAATTTAATATAATGAAACGAAAAAATACTGATTTACGTTGTAAACCTATAAAACTTGAACTTCAAAAATATAAACAATTACCATCTATAACAAATATAGAAAAATTACAACCATTCTTTCCACCTATTGAACAATTATTTAAAGTTGAATCATTAGATCAATGTCAATTATATGGTATAAAATATCCAAAAACTGATAAAGAAATACATAATAAAATTACTATGCTTATTAATCCATATAAATGGATGAAAGGAAATTATGGGAATCTCGATTTACCTATGTCATCAATAAAAGCTACAAAAATTCATACAAAATTACAAACTTCAAATAATGCTGGATATGTAGGATCAATATTATCTGTTGCTCTTTCAACATGTCAACATTTTCCTATTGTATATGGAACTTATACTGGAACAGCATCTGAACATATTATTGATATATCTGATGATTATGAAGAATTATGTGATGAATCGTGGTTTTCTCAAAATATTGGAAAAACATTTGATTTAAAATTAAATGATGATATTAGTAATGTTATTGAATATTCTAGAAAAGCAAGAATGAAATTACAATTAGGTGAATCAATAGAATTAGATACTTTTGAAGAACTTCCTACTGAATATATTGAAGCATATCCGGCAGAAATGACACCTATTTTTCAATCTGATACAAAAGATTCGGATACAGAATCAATATCTACAACAGAATTATTTGATATTGAATCTTTAACATCATTTAGTGAATCTTATGATTCAGAAGATGAAGATTCAGAAGATATACCATTCGCATGGGCTATTTTTAGAAATGTTCCAGTACAAATTACTATGATGGAAAAATTAGAAGGAACATTATATCAATTATTAAAAAATTCAAATCATGAACATCATCTTGCATGGATTGGACAAATTATTTTTGCATTAACATATGCTCAACATACATTTGCATTCACTCATAACGATTTGCATGGAAATAATATTATGTATATTCGAACACCAAAAGAATATTTATATTATTCATATGAAGGAAAAACATATAAATTACCAACATATGGATATCTTTTAAAAATTATAGATTTTGATAGAGGTATAGGATCAATAAAATTAGAAGGTATGAAAGAATCTAAATTATTTATGAGTGATCAATTTGATTTTACTGAAGAAGCTGGTGGACAATATAATTGTCATCCTTTTTATACATCAAAAATTCCACATATTAAACCTAATCCTTCTTTTGATTTAACAAGATTAGCAACTGCATTATTTTGGGATATTTTTCCAGAAGGTCCAGAATATCCAGAATATCAAAATTATTCAGTATTTAAATTATTTATGAAATGGTTAACAGTAGATAATAATTCATTATTATTTTCTAAAACAAATCCAAAAATTGATAGATATCCTGGATTTACTTTATATAAAGCTATTGCTAAATATGCTAAAAATGCTATTCCACATAAAGAAATTTCTTCTTTAGATTGTTTTCTTAGTGAATGTCCTTTAGATGAAACTTCTTTCATTATTGAATAAATTTTTTCTTTTAAAATGTAGGAACACCAACAAACATTTCTTGAGCTAATTCTGGTTTTACATTTTCAACAACTTTTTCTACAACTTCTGCAATTTCATCTGTTCCAACAGAATATGATACACCACCAGCTATTAAAGAACCTATACTAGATAATTTCATAGCTGTTACCCAATCAATAGTTTCTTCTCTCATACGTCTATCTAACACATATAAAATAAAACATACTAATCCCGAAATTATTACAATATATATTGGATTCATTATTTTATAAAGTTTCTATATAAAATTATATTAATTTAAAACGAGTGTTTCTTCACCAAGTTTTGATTGAATTTCTTCTAATGGATCTATTTCTTCTTCTATTTGTGGTATTTTAATTTCTTTTTCTTCTTCTCGTAATTCTAATGCTGAAACATCTAAATCTTCACCTAATGATAAACTACGAGGTCTTTGATCTACTTCAGAATCATCAGAATCTGTATCAGAATCGGGTATATCTTCAAATATAACAGATTTTGTTACTGATGGTGGTGCTTGTATTTCTTGAGTTGGTTCTGAAAAATAAGATTTTGCAATAACTTCCCATGGTAAAAATGCACGTATAACATCATCTAATGTTTTATAAATTATTTGTTCAATTTCTTGTCTATTTTTTGCTTGTTGTTCAGAAGGTAAATTTGTTTTAAATAAATATGCAGATTGCCATAATTTTCTTGCAGAATATTTATATAATTCATGTATAAATTTTGTTATATTTGGTCTTTCAAAATCTACTTTAATTTGTGATGATGTTCCTCTATATTGTAATGATGCGAATGATTTCATGTAAGATAAAAATACACCCATTAATAAATCATCCATATATGTACATTTTGAAACTTTCATAATACGTTCAACTTCTTCTGATAATGTTTTTTCTGTCCATTCTGGAATTTTTGTTAATAAATTTTGAAATGTTCTTAATGTTTCTGAAGGTTGTTTATTTTGATCACATAATTTTTTTGAACTTTCATAAATACTCCAAAATCCTTCAGATATTCTTGGAATTAATAATGTTGATAAATATTCACGTAATTGTACTTTTGCATTCTCTGTATCTCCCATTTTTTATATATTTATTCTTTTTAATTTCTTTCAATAAAAACGGATTTTTTTTATCTTTCATTATATATCATTATAATTCTTTATTTCTAATGGAGGAGGAGCCTAATGATGAGTATGACTATTATAATGCTTTATATGACTATGCTGCATATTATGCAGCACAAGAACTAGTTGAAACACCTCCCCCCACACCTCCCGACTCACTTTCACGCTCTTCTAGTATTAATTGACCTCAAATAAAAAAAATATAAAAACGGATTTACTGTTTTTTATATTTTAAAAAAAGTATAAAAAATCCCAAAAACCAGATTTAAAAAAAAATGGCAGAAAAACAACAACTTCAAAAAATCAAAGATACACTAGAAACTCTTGTTACACAAATATCTTCTATTCTTAATGAAACAAAACCTACTAAAAAGGCTGAAAAGGCTGAAAAAGTTGAAAAAGTTGAAAAGAATTTACCAAGATTAACTAAAAAACTTAGTGAACAATTGAAAGAAATATTTGATACTGAAACTATTGAATGGGATGACAAATTTAAAACAAAATTTTCTGAATATGTAAATACTCAAACCTCAGAACAATACAAAGCTAGCACTCTTGAAGAACATATGCAAACTTTCTCCAATACAATGAAACCTTTGATTGGAGGAGGTGGTAAACCATCTGAAGAAACAACTCCTAAAACAATAGAACCTACTGAATTAACTTATAAACAATTGAAAGAATTAAAAGGTCTCTCACAAACAAATAAACCAGGTGTATATCTTACAAAACAACAAAAACTTGTTACTGGTCCTCCCCACCTAAATGATGAAGATATGGAAAATGCTTCATTTAATGGAAAGGAATATCTCGTTGGAGATACTACAAAACGTGTTTATGATGAAGAAAATGAAGAATTTCAAGGATATTGGGCAGTTGGGCAATTTAAAGATGCAGATCTCTAAACTAAAGTAAGAAAATTTTTTACTTTGTAACTTCTGAAATTAAAGGAGTTTGTACTAATGTTTTAAAATTATAAACAAAATAAAAAAATGAAAATCCAAATATTATAGATAATATCCATATATAATGACCAAATAAAGAAGATATTGCTCCAACTATACCAACATTATCAGAAAATGCTAATCCTAAAGAAGATGCAATAATTATACCAGATAATATATATCCAACAAATTGATAATTCATACCAAAAAATCCTTCTAAACTTAATTTATAAATAGAATTTGCTAAAAATGCTGTACCAAATGCAAGTATAAAATAACCTATTGTTACTGCTAAAAATTGTCCATGATTTGGTTTTTTATCTTTTGGTGTTGGTGCACTTAATGTTACAACTTCACCATCATCTTTTAATAAATTTATAGGTTTTCCACCATTAATTGAATATTGTATATTTAAACTTTTTTTTACACCTGGAGCTGGATCAACAATTCCAAATGTATTTGAATCAACCGTTAAATTTAATTCTCCATCTTGTACTTGTTGTTCAATTTGTTTTGTTATATCAATTCTATTCGTATCTACACCATATGTAGCATTTAAAATTTTTAAGCCTATTTTTTCTTCACTCATTCTTAATATTTAAGAAGAAAAGACTACGTTGGCAATCCCACGTGCTATTCTTAAAAAATTATAAGATTCTACATATGATCTTACTGAATATGTATATTGATATACTTGTAAATCTGGTTTTGATATAATTGTTAATACATTATCTGGATTATGTATTGATGTTGATTGAACTTGAATAGGATTTTGTGTTAATACTGTTGATTTTATTATACATGCTTGATTTGATTGTGTTTGTGTTGTAAAAGGTGGTAATTGTAATGTTAAACGTAATAATGTACGATTAAACATAGAACCATTAATATGTCCAGATGGTTGTTCTGTATGATCTAATGCAAAAGAATATGAATATATACCTTTTATAGGATAACCAGTACTATGTTTATAATTTGATTGTAATTCAAAAAAATCAGATGGTTTTGTTGTGAATCGTTCTGCTCCATCTAATAATATAGTTCCATCTATAATTATATCATGTGATGATTGATTTTGTCCAACTAAAGTTCCACTCGAATACCATGGTTTCATACCTTCACTTGAAAAAAAAGAAGAATATAAATCTTCTGGTATATTCGTATAATTATCATAACCATTCAATTCTTCAACATCTGATCTTTGTGTTACCCATACAATTCTTGTACATAAATTATGTAATGTTAATTCTATATCATTACCACCACCATATAATCCACGTGTATTTAAAAAACGAACATCACGAATTATAAAAGAAGTATCACTTTTTGCTAAATTTATAAGTTCTGTATCACTCAAAAAAATATAATTTGCTTCTATATATGGATTTAATGACCATGTTGTCAAAGTTAAATTTGTTGGAGTTGTATTAATTAATGGAACACTTAAAAAATTAGTTATTGATAATTCTGTAGTAGCATCTGGTTTAATTCTTTTTCCAAATGTTGGAGAATTTAGACGAATATCACGAATTGTAAATAAATCATATATTGTTGCAAATTCTACAACAATTTCAACTTCTGAATATTGTAATGCTATTAATGGTAATGCTTGTCCAATATGTTCACAAAACCAAAAATGTAAAGGTATAACTAAATTTCTTCCTAAAATTGATGGTTCAGCTTTTTTTATTCCAGTAATAGCATGTGGATATTGATTATGTCTTCGAAATGCATTTGCTGGATCATATAATTCTGGTACGTTACCAATCATTTCATCTATTATTTTTCTACGATTTGAATCATGTGTCATATAAGAATATAATTTTAACCATTCACCTGTATGTGTTACTATAGCTGTTCCATTAATTAATATAGATACAGATCGTATCATATTATATCCTATATTACGTATCCAACGAAATTCATATCCTATTGCTTTTGCATCTGGTGCTAATTGAGGTTTTGTATTTATTGGAATAGAACGTACTGGTGAAAATATATCTGGTAATCTTACATGAATATACATATCATGAACTAATTGTGCATTTCTATCAACACGTAATCTCATAGTTTTAGGTAAAGTTCCTAAATCTAAATTTGAACTTCTAAAATTTAATCGGAAATGTTCCATAGCAAATTCTGTATGACGTTTATACATAGATTTAAAATGAGTAAAGGAAGGTTGTCCAGTCACAAGTTGATCTTGTGCACCTTTATTTACTAATTGTATTAATCCACCTGGCATCTTATTATTAATTAATGTAAAATATTAAGAAAACTTAAAACATATCCAATTGAATTGTTAAATCATTTGTTAAATTTGGATTTCCACCTCCTCCACCTATATATGTAATTCCTACATTAACTTTATCTCCTGGTGTATATCGAATAAGAGGACCAGACATTTATATTTATATATATTAATACTTTGTTATTACTTTTGTAACTATTTCTTTAGGTATACAATCTTCAGTAGGACATAAAGCTGTTCTATATCTTCGTATACCAAATCCTCTTGAAATAGATTTTTCAGTCGTATCAGTATAACTTATACTTCCATCTGAATTTAATGTAGAATCTTTTTTTAATGTTGAAGATTGTGGAGAATATTCTCTAAATGTTAAAAAATCTGAAACTTGTGAAGATTTCCAATCTAAATATTTTGATGTTTCACGTGTTATTTTTAATTTTCCTATAATACCTTGAGAAGGAACTACAGAAGATACTAAATCTTTTCCAGTTGATAATTCACCACCAGCTAAACCATATCCACGAACAAGTCCTCCTTTTTTAAATCGAATATAATCACTTGTTGATGGATACATCATTTTTTTATATTTTAAACCATATAATTTGTTGTGGTTCCATTACACCTAATTTTAATAATCTATAATTATCTTCAAATGCTTGTGCATCAAATATTTCTTTTGTATCTGGATCTAAAATTAATTCAAATCCTTTTATAGTAATTTTTTGTAATCTACGTTTTCGACGTATAGTATTTCGTTTAAAAAATTCATCTCGATCATCTTTTAAATCTGATGGATTATATGCTAAATCTTCTTTTTGTATTGTTGTATCAAATCTCATACATTGTAAAACTTCACCATTTTTAGAATGTAATTTTCTATGAATTTCACAATCAATAGCAGATTGTTTTAATAATAAATTAAAATTTTTATTTAATCGATCTTTTTCATATGCTTTTTCATACATATATTCATCTGTTGACATGAATGTATCAACTGGTTCACCATCATATCTTTTTAATATCATATCATTACGTCTTATTAAAACTATATTTGGTCCTTCAATATCTGTTATTTGTTTTTGTGAAAATACACTTAAATATATATGTACACGAAATGTTCTTTCATTCATAGGTAAATTTGCATGTGAACATATACGATTTGCTCTTCCTATTGATTGATCTATATCAGATGGATTCCATTGTGATTCTACAATATGAACTTCTCGAACTTTTTTTAATGTTATACCTTCTTTTGCTGATCCAGAACCAAATAATACACATATTCTAGATTTTATAGATGCTTTTAATACAGATGGAAATCCATCTTCATAATCTTCATTAAATATTTGTCGACATAAATCTCTTTCTAATTCAGAAGAATAATCAGCATTAAAAAATGTATACGATGGTTTTGAAGGATCCATAGATGGATCTTCTATATAACCAGTTTGTGTATGTTTTAATTTATATTCTTGAAATCCTAACTCTTCTAAAATTAATGCAAGTATACCAGAACCTTCTAAAGTTTTATAATTAGAATATACAAATTGATTTTTGAATGGTTTTGTTCCACAATAATCTTTAATTCTTGTTGTTATTTCTAAAAATTTTGGTGAAAATGATTGTAATCCTTCTTTTGATAAATAACGTTTTCTATCTTTTTTTATTATTTCTAATATATTTAAAGCATCTTTATTTTCATCTGTTAAATCACCTGGTAAAGCATAATTACATACTAATCTTGATGCTGATCTATATGTAGGATTATCATCACCACCTCTTCCTCTTCTTGAATCTTGTTTAATTTCTCTCCAACGTACTTCAAGATATCTTAAAAATTGTTCAGATGACATTTCAACTTTAATTAATTCTTTTTCAGTTTCTGTACGTTTTGGTAATAAACGTTCATCTGCACCTTTAAAATAAGATACTAATCCTTGTATTCTACGTTGAAACATTAATGCATTTTTTACTTTTAAACCATCTACATATTTTTCATAAAATTCTTCTTTTTTTGTAGGTAAACATTCTAATTCTTCTTTTATAGGATCACCAATTTCCATACCAAATTTTTCAACAAATTTTTGTTTCCATGATAAAACCCATTCTAAAATATCTTTTTGTTCTGGTAAATCTTTATTATATTTTACAGATATACGTTCATTTTTTTCATTATAAACAGATTCAAAATTTGGTGGATTTCTTGTTAACATAATAATTTTTTTAACAGAATTATATTCTATTGTATCAATATCTGTTAAACTACGAAAAAATACTGTCATCATACCTTCATCCCATGAAATAGGTTTTGTTGGTATAGATACTCTTTCAATAGGTCCACGAATTAAATTTAATAAATATGATATTTCAGTAGGTTTATTTATAATTGGTGTTCCAGATAAAAGAACTAATTTGGAATTTCGAGCTTTATATATTAAATTATACATACGCATTTTTAATTCTGATTCATTCAATACAGATCTTATAAAATTATGTACTTCATCAATTATAATAACAGAATTATCTAAATAATCTGATTTATCTGGTGGAAATATAGTATCAATATTTAATTTAGATATACCATTAAAATGTATGAATGTAAATTTTTGTTCAATAATATCATTAATTTGTTCATCAATTTTCTTTTTTGTGAATGCATCTAATGTTTTAAAATTTGATGATTTTTCTGGTATAGTTACATAATATTCCATATATTTATCTAAAAATTTTCTTGATAATCCTAATTGTTTTGGTTGTTCATAATCTTTTTCTGTTAGAATTTTTCGAAGTTCCCAATAATTTTCTTCTTGATAAAATGGATTACCACATTTTCTTAATTCACCACGAAAATTTGATTCTAAAGATCCTGGTAACATAACAAAAATTTTTCTTGTATCAATTAATGATTCAGCTACACTAATAGCTGAACATGTTTTTCCAGAACCTAATCCATGATAAATTAATAGACCTCTATATGGTGTTTCTGCTATTAAATAATCACGAACTAATTTTTGATATGGTAATAATTCTTTTCCTGGTCCTTGTCTCTCTATACATAAATCAACTTCTTTTATTTCTTTATCCGATGTATCACGATAATTCTTATATATTCGTGTAATAAAATCAGAAAATGCTTTTCTTGAAGGTAAAACATAAGACATTCTTCACACTTAAATTTTAGCAAGGAAATGATAATGGAGAACTTTCTACGAAAAAGTCCTTTTTTATGGAGCTTATCATTATTTTTATTTTTATTTGCATTATTTCTATATTTAAAACCTTCTATTGTATTTACAAAAAAAGGTTCTATAAAACCATTTGGTGTTAGTAAACGTGGTTCTACAATTTTTCCTTTATGGTGGTGGACATTTATTTTAGCCGTCATATCAAAAATTACAATTAAAAAATTAATATAAAAAACGGAATTTTTTTTAGAAGATTTACAATTTCTTATAAAAATGTCCAGTCGTGAAATACTTGAACAACAAATCATAGCGCTAATACTTTGTTCCCCCGACATGGTCCAAGCGTTAATTTATAAACAACACGCTATTATTACAGATGCAGAAAAGAAGATACTCTCTTTAAAAAAGCGTCTAGCAGAAGCAGAAGCAGAAGCAGTAGAAGCAGCAAAATCAGCAGCATCAGCAGTAAAATCTGCAGAACAAGCAGTAACAACAGCAATCAAAAGAAGTCGTATGAGTCAACACGCAAATCCCTCGGAGTATGCGTATCCTTATCCACTTGACCCATCTTTTCTCTCTTACTTCCCAGACTGTTACTCTCAGCCGTCTCTCCCATCTCCTCCTCGTATAAAGCGAGTGTGTTTTCTCCTCGATTAAAAAATGGATTTTTTTATGTTGATTTAATTAAAAATTATAAAAAAAATGTTACGATATATTTTATCTTTCTTTCCTTCTGTTCCAGAAAAAGAAATACCACAAGAAAAATTACGTATTAAAATTCCATTAGGATATCTATGTTTTACAATAGGTTGTCAATCATCTTATTATTCATTAAAAGAAGCAACAGAAAGAAGATTTTATTGTACAGAATGTTTTAGAAAACTAAATCCCGTATAAAAACGGATTACTTTTTTAATTCTAAAATTACTAAGAAAAAAAAATGGACGAATTTCTAAAACAAAACTTTAATTCACTTGATTTACAAGAAGATAAATATAAAGAAAATAGATTTGTATCTAAACTTAAAAAGAAAACATCAAATCCTTGTATATATATAGATGGATTTGATGAACGTTTAACTTATTGGAACAAACATAATATATGGTTTTGTTACATTACAAAAAAAGAATATTCTACTTTACAAGATTTTCTACAAAGTACATTACAAAGTTTAAAGTATAATAAACTTATATATTGTGATGGAAAACAATATTCTATAGCATGTACAAATTTATTTGAAACTCTTGAAGATATGGAAATAGAAACTTTAACAAAACAAATTGGAAATATTACAGTCCATTGTAATACTTGTATTATTTATAACAAGTAAAACGGATTTTTTTTAAGTAAAGTTTATAATCTTACTATAAATAAATGTCTTCTATTCCTTGTTGTTTTCTTGATACTCTTCCTACTTCTACTCAACAAAAAGTTAGGACACTCATAGAGTGTATACATGACAACCAAGAAAATGAAGCAGTATTAGAAAAACTTCTTCAAAAAAACTTGGTAATAATAAATACATATCCTACTCTCTTTCCTTCTTCCATTCTTTCTATCGTATACCAACTAGGAAAAAGACAAGTTTAAATAAAAAAAAGTTTTTTCTTTTGGTTTTAATAATGAATGAACTTTTTCCAGATAAAAAGAATGTTGATTATACTAAATTAAAATTAACAGAAGAAGGAAAATATAGTATAACAAAAAAACAAGATTCACAACAAATTTTTAAACATATATGTGATGTTATTTATCCATTAAAACCATCTGAATTAGAACTTACAGATTTAACTGGAAATGTAGGTGGTGATACAATTAATTTTGCTTTACATTTTAAACTTGTACGTTCTATTGAAATATCAGATGAAAATTTTGAAGTATTAAAAAATAATGTTAAAGTATATGATTTAAAAAATATACAATTATATCATGATGATTCTTTAAAAATTTATAATTGGAAAACTGATATTTTATATATTGATGCACCATGGGGTGGACCAAATTATAAATTAATTGAAATGAATAATCTTGATTTATATTTAGGAACTAAACGATTAGATTTATTTTTAAAAAAAATATTAAAAGAATCATGGAAACCATCATATATTTTTTTAAAAGTTCCACGTAATTTTACATTTTTTAGATTAAAAACATTACCAAATATTGAAAAAATATATAAATTTAAAATTAGAAGTTTTTATTTAATTGGTTTAAAAACGAATTTATAAAAATTCTTAAAAAAAATATTTTAAAAGAAATTACTAAATGCAATGTATTGGTATTAAACGAGATGGCAACCCATGCTCTATTTTATGTTTAGGAGATCATACAAGATGTAAAATTCATAAAAGAATGGAAGATCTATATGGCCCTAATACAACAAGAAGATTAGAAAAAAATTTTATAAATAAGAAAAATATTGCTGATATAAAAAAAAATTATAGGAATGATTTCAACGAATATAATTTTCTTTTAAGGCAAGAACAAATTAGACATTTAACAAGTGTTAATGAATTAGAATTAATAATTCAAGAAGAAACACAAAAATTAGGTTATGATGCAGATTTTGAAGCTCAAGAAAGAAAAAGACAACGCGAACAAATTATATTCTTAGCAAGACAACAACGTAGACAACAATTAATACAACAACATATTGAAAGACGAAATATTCGTTTATTAGAACAATTTGTTGAAGATAAACAAAATGTTCATACTTCTATTGCAGTACAAAACGTTAAAAATTTAGTAAAAAAAATACTGGAAATTCCAGTACCACCAGAGTATGAAACAGATACATTAAAAACACCTGGTGAAATTATTTTAGAATGTAAATTATCTAAAAATGCAGCATGGCAAATGATGGTAAAATATTGTGAAGAAGTTGACATTTATGAATTAGGTATTGGAATCTATTCTAAAATTTTAAATTCTGTTTGGCAATTTATTATTAAATCTGATGATAAAATAAATTTATTTAAAATATTAGCTACCGAAATGGAAGATAATATTGGTTTGTGTCATCAAGGTAATCTATCAAGATTATGCAATATTCTATCTGGTTATATTATTATAGAACAAAAAGCTTCTATTCAAGAAAAACTAGCAGAAATACGTAACGATTCAAATCGAATTGAGAAAGCAAAAGATATTTTAAACGAATATGAAATTCCTCCCTCTGAATGGGATGTATGGCTTTCTTCATTTGAAGATTATGAAATTATAGAATCAGATATAGATATTGAAGCAGAATAAAAAAATGGAAATTTTTTTTTACTTTAAGAAAAAATAAGAAAAAATGGACATTTATTGTTATGATTGTGAAAAAGAAATTTTAGATGAACGTGATGCTTATAATATTGAACCTATGGAATTTTATTTATGTGAAAATTGTATGGCTAAATATCAAGAAGAAGGTCCACAAGATGATTTAATGGATGATCTTGCTGATGATTTAAATAAACTTTAAGGTTTATAAGAAAAGAAATATTTACGAAATAATGTTTTATTTGATTTTGTTTTTTCATATAATTCATTTCTTTCTTTTCTCATATCAAGTAATTCTTTTTGTTTTCCTAAACATGTTATAGGTGTTAATAATTTAAATTTACGTTTTGTTGAATCTTTTGCCATTTGTATTAATCTTTGTGCTGTACAAATAATTCTTTGTCGTGTTGTATGTTGAAGAAATTCTTTATCTGCATATAACATACCAAAAAAGAAATTTAATAATGTTGGTATTGATGCAATATGTAATCCAGATTTTAATTCATGATAAGAATGACATGCCATAGTTTCATAAATTCTTACAAGTAAAATATTTCCTTCTACTATATCAGTATGTGCTGGTAAAATTTCAGCATATTCTTCATAAGATCTAGATTTAACACTACCTTTTCCAAAAATTTCAATTAATTGTTTTGTTAATTTTGTTACATTAGCTTCTTCAACTAATAAATCTAATGGTAATTTCCATGATTGTTTATCTTCTTGTAATAAACTTCCATTAAATCCTAATAAAATTACTTTTTCTTTAATTAATAAATTTTCAATTTTTTCTTTTATTTTTGGTATTAATGATTCTTCAAAGATAGAACCATATAAAGAAGGACATTCTATTGGATATTCTGAATTTAAAAGTTCTAAACGTTTATATACTTTTACCCATCTACTAACATCACCCATAGGTCTACTTAATTCTAAATATACATTCATACGTAAAAAATTTGGTGGTGAATAATGTATTTTATCTTTCACTATTGATTCACTCCATAATTTACGAAATAAATCTTTATTTATAGCTGATATATCAGCTACACCAATAAATTCACAAAATACTTTAAACGTTCCTAAATGTAATCCAGGTTTTGCTTCAATATTTTTTAATCCAGCTTTTTTTAATTTTTTACATAATTGTATACTATGTTCTTGTGGAGTTTCAGAAAAGAAATCATAATCTGGTATATCTACATCTGGATTATAAAATTGTTTTTCTTTTGGTAAAATATTATTAATTGCAGTACCACCATAACAAATTACTGGTTGTTTTTGTATAAATTTATGAACAATAGCCATCATTTCTTTAATAGAAGGATCACTCGCTGCTTTTTTTTCAATAATTTCTTTTGCAATTTCTACTGCTTTTTCTATATCATCTGTATTAATTTTTGTATTTGGCATTCCTTCTTCTTCTTTTTCTTCCTTATCTTCCATTCTTATTTTTTAAATTTAGATTTTAAAATTACTATTCTATTCATAATAAGAATAGAAGATGTCAAAAACACCTCCAACCGAAAATTTGCCAAATGATAGTTCTCCACCTCCTAAAAAAAAATTAAAAAGAAAAATGGAAGAAATTATTGAACCTTCTTTAATTTTATCAAGAAAAGAATTAAATTATTTTAGAAGTTTACCAATATCAGAACAGATTCTTTTAAATATGTCGATGGAATCTTTAAAAAAATTTACAGATGATCCAGAAATTCCATTAAAATTTCATATTTTAAAATTACCAGTATCTGAATTTATAAAATCGAATGTTATGAAAAAAATTCAAGCTTTAGATGACGATTCTGGAGAACATTATAAATTAAAAAATTGGATTGATTCTTTCTTAAAAATACCATTTGGTAAAATTATAAATGTTCCCGTATCAATACATGATGGAAGAGAAAAATGTTCTAAATTTTTAAAAGAATCTAGAATATTATTAGATAAAGCTGTATTTGGTATGACAAATGTAAAAACTCAAATTATGCAAATTCTTTCACAATGGATAACAAATCCTAATTCTGGTGGTAATGTTATAGCATTAAAAGGACCAGCTGGTGTAGGTAAAACATCAATAGCAAAAAATGGTATATCAAAAGCTTTATGTAGACCTTTTGAATTTTTTTCATTAGGTGGTTCTTCTGATATATCAAATTTTATTGGACATTCTTATACATATGAAGGTTCAATTTGTGGAAGAATTGTAGAATCATTAATGCATTCGAAATGTATGAATCCTATAATGTATTTTGATGAATTAGATAAAATTTCTGGTACACCTCATGGTGAAGAAGTTTCAAATATGTTAATACATTTAATTGATAGAACACAAAATTCTCAATTTCATGATAGATATTTTTCTGGTATAGATTTTGATTTATCAAAATGTTTATTTGTTTTTTCATTTAATGAAATACAATATATAAATCCTATTTTAAAAGATAGAATGCAAATTATTGAATGTTCTGGTTATACTATAAAAGAAAAACAAGTTATTTTACATGATTATGTATGGCCAGATTTATTAGAACGATTAGAATTTAAAAAAGATGATATTCTTTTAACTACTGATTCATCAAATTATTTAATTTCAGAATATTCATCAAAAGAAGAAGGAATACGTAATTTAATACGAAGTGCTGAAATGTTAATAACAAGATTAAATATGTTACGTATTGCAGATGAAGAAACTATGAAAGTATATGAATTTTATATTTCAGTAGAATTTCCGTTACAATTAAATGTACAACATATTAAAAAATTATTATTTGATACAGACAAAAAAGAATATGAACCATGGAGAACAATGTATAATTAAATAGTTGGTAATTCTGAATCTATTGATGTATCACCTACATATGCTGATGTTACAAGACCACCATTATCATTATATGTTTGTGTTATACTTAATGTAGAACGATTTTCTAAATATTTTAATCGATGTCCATTACTATAAATATAACCAAGATCAATGTTTGGACTAGAATTTGCTTTATGTTCATCAATTGTTAAAGAATGTAATAAATTTCTTTTTTGTTTAATTATATCAGATGCACTTAAAGAAGGTGTAAAAGCTTTAAAATTTCCTATCATATTTATAATAATGATTTTATATTTAATTTTATTTTTCTTTTCTTATTTAGTTTCTTATACATGGTGTTTAAGAGAAAATTTAACAGTTCAAGATTTAGATACAAAAGTTATAAATCTTGAAAAACATGTAAAAAAATTAAAAACTACTTTAGATACACAAGAAGAACGTATGAAATCTGCATCAACACAAGCTTCACAAGCACAAGCTTTATTACATGCAAATACTAAGGTCTAAACCATGAACTATCAAAATAAGGTGGAAATGTTTGATTTGTTTCATTACCAGTAGATGGTATATTTTTTGATAATGTTTGTATTTCATCATATGATAAAATTTTATTAAAATATTTTAATGATACAACTCTACCAGAAAATCCACCATTAGGTGATACTAATATAGGTGAATTATTTGTTTTTAAAAGGGAAGGTAAATATTCATATGCTTTTTCAATACCATTAATATAAATTTTTAAATCATGTTCATTCACAGTTAAAGCAAAATGTAACCATTTTTTTACTGGTATATTATCTATTGGAATAATATGTTGTGAATCAAATGTATCAACTTTTACTAATAAAGTATTTGTATGTGGATCAATAGATAACGATGGACATGCTAAAGATAAATCAGAAGAACCTTTTACAAATATTATACGTTCATTCCCTTGTTTATAATCAAAATCATCAATACGTATCCATCCTACAAATGATATTTGACTTGATTGTTGTTGTGTTGTTATTGTTTCTTCTTTTCCATCTTTTATAGAATTAATAATTAATGTCGGATATATTGATTCACCAAAAAAATAATATATAATTCCAAAAAATAATAAAACAATACTTATTATAATTAAAAGATCTTCCATTATTCTTTTAAAATATATAATTTGATACTTGTTTTCCAGATGAATCAAAATAACTAAATGTTCCTTTTAATGGTATTCCTGGTATATTACATGATGGACCAGAAGTATTAAATGTTTGTGCATCTGTTGGAGTTAATGAATTCGCTGAAAAATCTACATTACATAACCATCCAGAAAATCCACCATTTTCATTTAATGTTGTATCACCCATGATTGGTTTTGGTATACCACTCAATAAACAAGATTTTGATAAATTACCATCTACATAAACATCTAAATTTCTTGTAGATAAACTTACATTTATTGAAACCCATTTTTGTAATGGTATATTTGGAACTTCACATAAGAAAACATCATCTGTTGAACTTGAATTTTCATAAGGTGCTGGATCATTTTTAGACGTTTGTTCATTAGGATATACAGAAATACTAATTTGTAAAATATTATCAATAGGATGTAATTTTATAAGTGGATTCATTATAGAAGGATTTGATGGATTTTTTCTTGCTAATATATATTTATCTTTTCCAAAATTGTAATTCCAATCTTTTATGAAAATCCAAAATTGATAACTATATTGTTTTTCTGTATTTGTTATACTTGTTTGTTTTGTTGTCATTTTTGTTCCATCTAATAAACCTCCCGTATATAAAGAACCAGTAACTGGAGGAGGTGTATTTTCTTGACCACTAGAATATCCAGTAGCACCAGTAGCACCAGTAGCACCAGTAGCACCACTAGAACTTGTTGAATTCTTATTAAAAAATCTTTGAAATATATGTTTTAAATATGGTATGTAAATATATTTATATAAATTATGACCAATAATTTTAAAAAAACTTTGAAATATATCTGTTAAATATGGTATGTAAACATATTCATATATAATATAACCAATAAGTATAATCATTAGTAACCAAAAAATATAAGTTAATGTTGAATTTTGACCTAATAAACGTTGTGCTTCATCAGATGCTTTATGAACAGCATCTTGTGCAGTATGCTCAAATTCAACTACTTTATCTAATGTTACAGTAGCTTGTGACGTATCAAATTTTGGTTCTTCTGGTAAATCAACTTTACTTGATGTTCCTCCCATTTGTTTCCTTTATAACAAATAAATATACAGATAACTAACCTTTAAAATTTAATAGAATGTTTTGTAATAATTGTGGTAAAAAAGGACACATAATTAAAATATGTAATAATCCGATTATGTCATGTGGAATAATCCTCATTGATAAATCAACATTACCAATAAATGAATCTTATAAACTTTTGATGGTAAGACGAAAAGATAGTATGACATACACAGAATTTTTAAGAGGAAAATATGAAATAACTGATGAATATTATATTAAAAATTTGTTATCAAATATGACACAAGAAGAACATAAAAAAATACAAACAAAACCATTTGAAGAATTATGGAATGAACATTGGGGAGATGATAATAAAACAAAAGATTATGAAATATCAAAAGAAAAATTTTTAAAATTAAATTTAAATTCTTTATTAAAAGATGTAAGTTATTTTGAAGAAACTGAATGGGGATTTCCAAAAGGTAGAAGAGGTTATAAAGAAATTGATTTAGAATGTTCAATACGTGAATTTTCTGAAGAAACAAATATTTCAAGAGATTCATATACAATATGTTCTAATTTAATTTTAAAAGAAACATTTAAAGGAACTAATGATAAATTATATTTACATTTATATTATATTGCTTTGTTAAATGAAGATATTGATTTAACAAAAACATTTTCTGATTCACAAAAAAAAGAAATTTCTGCTATTGAATGGAAAACTATAGAAGAATGTCATCTATTAAAAAGACCTCATTATACACAACGTGAAGATTTATTAAATTCTGTTGAACGTATTGTTAAAACATTTAATACTCATCTTTTATTATAAAAAAGAAATGTTTGATTATGAAAATCCATATATACGATCTTTTTTCTTTTTTATTATTTTATGTGTTGTTGGTTTTTTTCTTTCATGGTTAACTTTATATTCTAATTGTCCAAATTCTAATTCTTCTTATTTAACATTTTTTTATGAAGGATTTATATGGTCATTACCTATATCTTTGTTGTATACTTTATTTACAATTCCATATACAAATGTATATTTATTACCTATTTTTTCAGATCCATTCAGTAGTCTAACACAAAATCCAAATTTAGTTGGATTTATTTATGCATTATTATTAATGACTTCTATTATGACTGCACGTATGTTTTTTGTAATACCAGAAACATTATGTGTACAAACAAAACAACAATTAAAAGAATTTGAAGAAAAACTTGCGAAGTCATTAAAAGAAAAAGAAGCTAAGAAATAATGGAAGAAATTCCTTATAGAAATACAAAACTTTTAGTTAAAACAATTCCAAAAGGTACAGTCTTATTTCGCTTAGTTTCTAAAAAAAATAATGATGAACTTCGTGGTATACCATTAAGTGATGGTACACGATGTATTTCACCAAATCATAATATTTTCTTTTATCCAAATCCTTTCTTAGCAAAAGAAGCTTTAGAAATGTGGTCTTCCAAATCAAATTATATGTCAGTATATATTTTAGAACATCCCGTAAAAATTCTTTGGCTTCTTTTACCATCAAAATATTCAAGAGTTACAAAAAATACAAAACGTAATTTTATTAAACGTTGTACAAATATTAAACCAGGTTGTATACCTTATAGAGGAAAAGGTATGCATGCAAAATTTAATCCATGTGTTAGTGAAACTATGATACGTAAATATCCAGATGTTACTGGAATGATTACTTTATCAATAGGAGATGCTCCACGTATACGTTCTTTTTTAAAAAAAACATCAAAACAAGTTTTAGAGTTTCAACATACTGCAAAAGATTCAAATTATCAATTAGATTCTATACCAGAATTAATTTTACATCCATTAAGAAAACGTCCAGAAAAAGATTTAATTGTTTATCCAGATGATGAATTAGATAATGCATATTCTCTTTATCGTACTTTTTGTACAAAAGATACTGATACATTAATAAAGTTTATGAAAACTCTTGAATATGATCCTTCTACATATTTTTTCACATTAAAAAAATAAGATGAATGGAATTAAATATAGAAAAAAAGATATACCTTTATTAACTTTAAAAAAAGGAACTATATTATTTCGTTTTTCAAAAAATCCTTTGACTGATTTAAGAGGTATTCCTATAGATGATGAACATACATGTTTAAATTCAAATTATAATGTATTTTTTCATCCAAATCCATTTGTTGGAAAAGCTATGTTAGGACAATTTCGTAATTTTGAAAAAATAAATATTTATAAAACTCTTGCAGATTTACATTTAATTATGTTAATAAAACCTTCTTTGTATACAAGAGGACATCGTAATTCAAAAAGAAATTTTATTAAAAATTGTTCTGATACAAGAAAAGGTTGTTTTAAACGTAAATATAAATCTAGTGATCCATGTTTAAGTGATACTATAATAAAAAAATATCCTAATGTTACTGGTATGATAGGATTTGCAAAACTTGATGCTGATAATTTAGAAAAATCTCTTATGAAAGGATTTCCTTCTCGTTCGAATATGAAATATATGCATTTTGTTGAAGATGTTAATGGTGTTAAAAGTATTCCAGAAATTATTTTATATCCTTTAAAAACTAGAAATCCTAAAGATTTAATAATTAATAATTCTGAAAAATTAGATCAAGCTTATGAATTAATTCATGAATTTTCTTATGATTCAGAAAAATTACGTGAATTTATGAATACTCTTACATATAATCCTTCTACATATTGTTATGAAAGTTAAAAACGCAAAAACAAAGTTCTTTTTCTTTTTTCTGTTAGAAGAAAGAACTCTGTTAGCGGGTTGACTTATTTTACAACCCTATATACCAAAGGGCGTTCCTTATTCTTTTACATACCATAGTCAAAGGACAAGACTAGGTCATTGGGGGGGGAGTGCTGGGGAGCACTAGTTGTGAGAGGGATTGAAGGGGGGAGAGGGGAAGAGCAAGTTAATGATTTTTGTGGCTATCACCTCTCCCTCTGGTGAGAGTAACTCTTGGGGGAGGGACTGCGGGAGGAGGAACTGCTGGGGAAAGGGCTGCTGGGGGAAGAAGGGCTGCTGGGGGGAGGAAGATTGGTCACCGCCACCGCCACCCTGGAGAAAGGGCTGCTGGGGGGAGGGGGAGGCGAGAACAAAACCTTGTTCAGAGAGGGAGGGAGGGGAGAAGATGGGCAAGATTTCCTTGTCAAGAAAGTTCATGAGCGCAACTTCACTACTGCGTAATTCTGCAGTTATGTTCTGGTTTGTTCTGGTTTGTCCTTTCTCCCCCTTAAGAAGGAGGAGAGCAAGACCAGCTGAAGAAGAACCTTTTTTTGGGATGTATGGGGTACGTTTGAGTCCCAAACCAGCCTCGGTTATGCCTTTTTCCTTAAGCCAAGTTTTCACCTTTTCAGATGTTTGCTCGAGAGTAAGATCCATTTTGGAGAGAGAGAAGCTTGTGCACTAGATTGAGAAGGCCTAATGCGTGTAAAAACCATTTCCTTAGAAAAAAAAAATCCGTTTTTAACATTCAAAAAGTATAAAAAGAAAATGCCAAGAAAGAAAAAAAATCTTGATATTCAAGAAACTCCTATAATATTTTTTTTAAAATTATGTCAAGAAGAAACAATAAATCCTATAGCAGAATCTTTTAATTATTCAGATATTTTAGAAACTACAGAAGTACAAGAAAATCCAAGATTTTCAAAAGACATTTTAAAAACTATTTTAAATACAATAAAATGTATTGAATATTCTGAAAATATTGCATGTTTTTGGTGTTGTCATCCATTTAAAACAACAAAATTTCATTTACCTATAACATATGATACATATAAAAATACTTATGTATGTAAAGGAAATTTTTGTTCACCAGAATGTTCCTTAGCTTATTTATATAGTGATTATACTATATCAGATTCTACAAGATGGAATCGACATGTATTATTAAATACATTATATAAAGATTTATATGAAGATTGTATAACACCATCACCACCTAAAGAATTATTACGATTATTTGGTGGACCTTTAGATATTAAACAATATAGATCATACATATATTCTTCAACGAATGATATTATTAATTTTGATTATCCACCTGTAAAATTACTTTTTCCTACTATGGCAATACAATCACCATTAAAAGATATTAAAAAAAATATTGGTTTATCTAGTGAATCATTATATAATGCTACAGAATCTTTACGATTAAAACGTTCAAAACCCGTCAATTTAAATATTCCAACATTAGATTTATGTATACCTAAACAATAATATATTAAAAACATGAATCAAATTTTAGATATTATAAAATTTCAAACAATTTTAAATTCTTCAAATACTGTAAAAAATTTTATTTTAATTACATTATTTGAAAAAGTATTACATAATTCAACTTTTTTATATGATATATTTTGTCGTTCAAGAAATTATAAATCTACATTCATAGAAAAAAAATGCATTTCTGAAATTTTATTTGAAAGAACAAAAGATGATAAAAAACAACCTACACAATTTCAAAATCGTATGGATGCTATTATTCATATTATATCAAAAATTCCATCTATAACAAAATTATTATCTATAATTAATCATGATTATTTACCATATAATTTTGAAGAATTACAAATTGAATCTTGTATATATTTTCAATTATTAGATATTAAACTTCATGAAGGTTCTATTGAATTTATTAAATTTAAATTATTTTCTTATGAAAAAGATTCACAATATTTACAAAAATATATTGAAACATGTACATTAGATTATGATAGATATATGTTAAATAAATTAGGTAGAAATAAATATTTTTTTAATATGATGATACAACAAAAAAAAGGTATACAAAATCCATTACCTTCAACGTATATCATGTTTACAAAACATATTTTTAAAACTTCAAGAACATTTGAAAATGTTTTTTTTGAAGAAAAATCAAATATAAAATCACATACTGAATTTTTTCTTACAAGAAAAGATTGGTATAATAAAAAAGGTATACCACATACATTAGGATTTATGTTTTATGGAGAACCTGGTTGTGGAAAAACTTCAACAATAAAAGCTATTGCTAATGTTGGAAATCGTCATATAATTAATATACATTTATCAGAAATTAAATCAAAAGAACAATTAACACATTTATTTTTTAATGATGAAATACATGTATGGGATAATGGAAAAACAGAACGTTATAATATTCCAGTAAGTGAAAGAATGTATGTTATTGAAGATATTGATGCTATGGGTGATATTGTATTAAAACGTGAATTTAAAAAACCTATATCAAAAGAAATTAAATTTGATGAATTAGGAAATATGATTGAAGATATTGAACCAATCGATTTATCATTCATATTAAATTTATTAGATGGTACTCTTGAATCAGAAGGTAGAATTCTTGCCATTTCAACAAATTTTCCAGAAAGAATTGATAAAGCTCTTATACGTCCAGGTAGAATTGATATGATTTTACAATTTAAAAAATGTTCGATTGAAATTTTAAAAGAAATATTAACTTCTTTTTATGAAGAAGATTTTTCATGTGAAATTTTTGATGAAAAATTAAATTATAAATGGACACCTGCAGAAGTAAATCAAATTTTATTTCGTAATTTTAATAATTCTAAAAAATCAATTGAAGAATTACATAAAGAAAAAATAGAAGAATTTTAAGTCTGTTCTTCTAACCATCTATCAAAGTCATCCCATATTCCTTTTAGCATACCTAAACAAAAGTACCAAGAAGAATAGAAAAGTTGTTTTGGTGTTGGAAATTTCAAAGTGTCATTATAAACATCTTTGAAAACTTCAAATCCACCACAAAAGAAAATTGCTCGGATAAAAGAAAGAACAAAGATAATCACAAAGAAAAGTGGATAAAGAATGAATGCGTAGATAAAACAAAGAAAGAAGTTGAGAGGAAGAAGAGGGAAAATTGAAAAGAACACAACAATAAATGCGAATGCAAACTGTTGTGTTCTAGGTGTTAAAGTCTGAGATGGGGCTTCCATGTAAGAGAATAAGTTTAATTAGTTTTAAAAAAAATAATCCGTTTTTTTTAAAATTCTAATATTTTCAAGGTAAGTTTTATTATAATATGTATATATGACCATACAGTTTCTTTATTTTCATCTGTCATATCTGTAATATAAGATTTCAATTTAAAAAATATATTTATTTCAGAAGATTGTTCAATTTCTTTACTATTCACAAAAAAAGATTCATCTTTTTTAAAAATTTGTTCTTGATATTTATCTATAATTTCTGTTTTAATAAATTGTATAGGTAACATAGGATTTATAGTTTTTAATAATGTTAATTTTGTTGAAAAAGATGGAAAATCATTATCATTAGGATACATTTTATGTAATTCATTTAAAAAATCAATAAATTGTTTATAAAATGTATCTAGAAATATTTTTTTTGACATTTATATTATGTTCGAGAGATACCAGAAAATTCTTTTTTACGCTGTTGTTGTAAAGCTTCTAATCTTGATGATACATCATCATTAGAACCAGTTTTAGATTTTGTAGTATTTTCAGATTTTGTTGGTTCTCCTACATTTGATTGTATACCACTCACAAAAGAATATAAACTTGTTCCTTCATTTGTTGAAAAGGAAGAAGGATTATCCCATGATGAAAATGCTTCTGATAATTTACCAGTACCTTCAAATCCCCATGCTGAAATTTCAGATGGTAATCCCGATCCAGTAGGTATACCTTTTTCATCTTTTGTTGGTAATTCAGTTCTTGAATTTGTAGGTTTACTTATATAACCAAATATATCTTTTCCTACAATAACTTCTTTTTTTTCTGGTATATATAAAGTTGGAACTTTTTTTAAAAAAGAAGGTATTGATTCTCTTGCTAATGATTCAACTAAAACAAATTTATATAAACCAGCTTTATTTAATCCTTTTAATGTTTCAATAATTTGTTTACTATAAGGACATCTTTCACTATAAAATAAATAAGGTTGTGACATTTTTAAGTTAACAAGAGAAAAAACGGAAATGACATAAACGAAATAAAACATATAATTAAAAATAACGATGGCTACATTCGAAATAAAAAAAAGAGGATCTCAAAAACTTTATACAGAATTTCGTAATTTTCCTAGTACATTTGTAAATTCAATACGTCGTATTACAATTAGTGAACTTCCTATTGTTACATTACGTAATGTAAAAATTATTAATAATTCTTCACAAATGCCTCATGAAATGTTAAGACATCGTGTTGAATTATTACCAGTAAATGTAAAACCAGATGATACAGAACTTATTAAAAATGCAAAAATTCAATTACTTATTGAAAAAAGAAAAGATCCTTCTCTCATTACAACAGATGATTTTACTATTCAAGATGGTAAACAACATCTTTTAATGCGTGATAGAGATCTGGATACACCTCTTCTATTCTTAAAATTAAATACAGATGAAGAAGTACATTTAACAGCTGAATTAGCATTAGAAAAAGGTTCTCATGTATGTAAAGATCAAACTTATAAATTTCATATTGATCCTATGAGAGTTGAATTAGCAAGAAAAGCATGGATTGATGAAAAAAAAGATATTCGTATCTTTGATAATTTCTATGTAAATAAATATTATTCTATTGATGAAGTTGGTAGACCAAATTGGATTGACTTTTCATTTGAAACAATAGGTATTTTAACACCTCTTGAAATTTTAAAATATTCAGTACAAATTTTGAAACAAAAAATTGATTTGTGGATTAATAGTGCATTACAAAATATTACAAAAGAAAAAGATTGTTTTAGTATACGTATTGATGGAGGTCATACTATTGGTTCTGTTTTACAAGAATGTATTTATCATTCAAATAATGTTTCTTTTGTTTCTTATGATATACCGCATCCTTTGAAATCTGATATGGTATTAAAATTTGTAACAAGTAAAAATCCAGAAGAAATTCTTAAAGATGCTCAAAAATCTATACATGATTATTGTTCAATTGTAGAATCTTCTTTATAAAATAATGGAAGCTGATATATTAAAATTTGAATTAGATGAATTAAAAATTTTAGAAACATTTGATTTTGAAGAAGATATACAAAGACCAGAAGAATTAAGATTTTTTACATTAGAACAACAAATTAATGATTTTTTTGAAAAAGTTATTCCTCCTAAAATGACAAGATTTCAAGAAAAATATTTTAAATCTTTACGTGATAGAATTAAAGTTGCATATGAAAAAACAATTTATATAACAGAAACTGATTATTATATTAAACCAAATTTTGAATTAAAAAATATTGATTGGATTTATCCAGTATATAATGATTTTGATTATGATGAATATAATTATAAATTAAAATGGATACCTTTATTTGAAAGAGATCAAAGAAAAGTTCCAAATTATTATTCTAGATTAATTAGTGCATTACCAAAACCTTATAAAAATAAAAGTGAAGGAAGAGTTTCTAAAGGTACATTAATTTCAAAAGATGGGAAAAAAACAATACAAGTTTTAGATTCATTTGAATCTACAAAAACTATTTTAAATGATGATGGTTCAACAAAAATTATAAAAGAATTATTTACAAATACAGATGATTACATTAAAACAATAGGTTATTATTTAAAAGAAAGATTACCTATTCCAAGACCTTTTGATCATCCTTTTTTAAAATCAAATAAAGAATCATTCATAGAAACAGATGTATCTTTAGAAAATATTTATCCATCTATTGAAACTATATTAGAACATGCAATACCAACTACACGTGATCCATATGAAGAAGGTCTTAAATATTTAAAATTGTACGGATTAGAATTATATAATATTCCATGGATGGCATGGAAATCTAGATTTTTTCCAGCTGAATATAGAGATTTACCTATTCCTATAAAAGAATTAGAATTTAAAAATGATATAGATGAAAAACCATCTGATTTTTTATTAAGTAATTATACACCTTGGTATTCTGCATATGATCCAAGATATTGGTTATCTTTACAATATGATGGTGGAAATCTTGTTTCTAAATGTTTATTATCAAATGCAAATTTAGTTGGTAGTATGAGTATGTATCCTTATTTAGAAACAATAACATATGATTATCCAGATAGTGAACCAGAAATATGTCAAGGATTTCTAAAATCATTTGAATCTTTTTTAGAATCTGGATTATATAGACCTATACAAAAAAGTGGAAAATGTATTCCTATTACAACAATTTTACAAGAAAAAATTAAAAAACTTTATAAAGATAGAATTTCTTGGAAAGAATCTACAAAAAATGATATAATAAAAGAATATGTAAATCTTTCTAAATTATATTTACCTTCTGAATTATATACTAAAAAAGAAACATATACAAAATTTGAAGGAAAAAATGATTCTGAAAGAAGAAAAGATGTTCTTTCTATATTAAAAGATACAGAAAGAGAACCTCTTGATAAAGCAGAAGCATTAGAAATTTTAATGCGTGATTTAGAATTTAAAGATAATAATTATTTCGATTTGAGTGGAAGTTTTGTTATGTGTTATCATACATTAGAAGTTTTAAGAGGTGTATTAGAAGAAAAAATTCCAAGATTTAAATTTTATTCTATGTGGACATATTTATTAGAAGGTTCAAGAATATGTAAATTTTGTGGTGATATTATTAATAATGATAATTTAGTTGCAACAAAAGAATATGATTTAGAAGGACATCTTACTATGGAATATACACCATTAACATCAGAAATTATAGTTGTAAATTCTTTAACATCATTAAAATCTTTCTTTAATAATCAAAATTCTGGTGAATCAATCATTTATATTCTTTTATCATATTTACAAATTATTCCAACAGAACAACAATTACAACCAATCTTACAAAAAATTAGAATATTTTCAAAATCTTTAAAAGATAAATCAGAACAATCAAAAAAAATTTCAGAAGAAAATCGTCTTCTTACAGAAGGAATATTTGGTATTGCTGGATTTCTTGTTTTAATTCAAACACATAATCCTTTTTTAATTCCTAGACGTAAAATTAATTCAAAAGAATTTATTACATATGGATATCCACGTGATACTGATAATCCAGATGATTCTCCTATATTAAAATCAATATTTTCTACTTTAAAATTATATTTAAGATCATTACCTATTTTAGGTATTTCAAATATATCTGAAATTTTACGTAAATTAATAACAAATCAATCACAATTAGAAAATGAAACATTACGTTGGATACAAATATTTTATAGAGATTTTAAAGTTTTATTTGAATCTGCAAAAGAAAGATATGTAAAACCAGAAGAAACTATTTATTCAAATACATTTCTTTTACCACAAAAAGAAATAATTATTGGAGAAGAAAGAACATTCACAAAATCATCTATTTTTAAAACATTAAATTCTTTTAAATTAAAAAAACAACCACAACAACTTCAAACTTTAAAAATACAATCAAAAATTATTCCAACTTTTTTTAAAGAACTTTCTTTTAAACCATCTAAATTACAATATATAGAATTAGATACTAATGAAATTACAAAATATATAAATTTAGGATTATCTGGATTTGAATTTCAAGAATTTATTAAAACTGCTGATTCATCTTCTTATTTTTTTCTTATAAACCAAATTTTAAATTCATTAAGAAATTCAACTTTCCCATTAAAAGAACAAATTAGATTTCGTACATTAATTACAAATTTATCTATTAAAAATCCTTCTTTACAACGTGATTCTTTAAAATCTCTTTTATTTCAATTATTATCAATAATTAAAACAAATCAATCCTATATACGTTTAGTTAAAACATATCGAAAAATTGATTTAACATTTAAATTATTATTTATGAATGAAGAAAAAGCAAAAAAAGAAGAAGAAATATTACGTGCAGCAGAAAGAAATAAAATTAAACAAATTTTAAGATATCAAATGGATGATGAACAACGTTTACAATCACAAATTTTATTACAATTAGGTTTATCTGAATTTTTAATAACTAATAAAATGAGAGAAGAATTTTATGAAGAATATACAATCGAAAAAGAAGAGATTGAATTACGTGATTATATTGATAATGGTAATGTACCACAACGTGAAGATGGTGTAGATATGGAAGTTGATTATGGTGATTATGGTGATCGTTCTATACGTGATTATGATGATTATACATCAGTACAAATTATAGATGATTAAAATATAGTTTTTTCAATTTTATAATTTCTTGATTTATATAAAGTTAATCTTCTTTGAAATTGATTTCGAAATGCTGGATCTACAATATCAATAATTAATGGATGAATACGACGTTTTGATTTTTCAATTCTTAAAATTCTTCCGACAATTTGATCTACATCGGGTCTTGATGTTGCCATAATTAAAGTATTTAATCTTTCTACATCAAATCCTTCTTTACACATACTATACGTTGCAATCAAAATTTTCTTTGTTGTCATTAATAATTCTCTTTGATCTTGTTTTAATTTTGAATGAAGTATACCCGCATTTTCTTGAATATTAGGAGATAATAATTGAAATAATTTTTCTGTATGTTCAATACGATCTGTTAAAACTAACATATTTCTATTTTCTGTATATAAATCTTCTAAAATATTTTTTATAAATATATTTCTTGGTTCATATTCAACAACTTTATTAATCATTAATGAAGTAAACATTACACCATTCGAATTATAAATTATAGAATTAAATTCTGGATTTTCTGCTTCATATTCAAAATATTCAACTTTTACATCAGAATCAATTTTATCTTCTGTAGATGATTTATATAATAGAGGACCAAGAAACCAATTTATAACATACATTAATTTATCTTTTCTTTCTGGTGTTGCTGATAATCCTAACATATATTTAGATGTTAATTTTGGTAATGATTTTGAAAATGCTTCTGATGCTATATGATGACATTCATCTACAATAATTAATCCAATCTTTGTAAATGTTTCTTCTGAATATTCTTTTAAAGATATTGATTGTAACATACATACAATAATATCTTTTTCATTAATATCTATTATATCTCCTTGTATTTGTCCTATTCTAGCATTAGGTAAGAAATCTTTAATTCTAGATATCCATTGATCTTTTAAGAAAGTATTATGAACTAATATTATTGTAGGTAATTTTAATTGTGATGCTATCCAAAGACCACAAACTGTTTTTCCTCCACCAGTTTGTAAAGAAAGAATACCATCATGTGGTTCTGGTTTTAGAAATGAATTTACAACTTCTATTTGTATATCACGTAATTTTCCTTTGAATTCCCAAAATTTATTTGGAGTCTGTTCAACATTTCGTAATGTTTTATTAGGTATACCAAATTTTTCTATTCCATACTGTTTTGGTAAATAAATAAATCCATCCTTTTCTATATAAAGTTTATATTTTTGAACAAATTTTGGATTTACAAAGACAGATGGAACATACGGTTTTACAGTTAATTCTCCTAACATACCTAATTTTAATGCTGTTTTTGGAATTTTATATCCATTCAAAGTTAACATTTTTATTTCTATATCCTTAATCAGAAAATATATCCGTTATCCATGGATGTAATCTTCTTGATTCTGTTGCAAATCTTGAATCTTTTGTTGTTGTTAAAAAATCTTTACAAAATGCCATAGTAAAAAAATCAATTAACATATCTTTATTTAATGTATCTTTTGTTACTGATAAGTTTTCTTTTTTTACTAAATGATTTCCTATAGAATTACTTATAAAAATTTTAGTTAATAATGGAAATTTAAAATTTATATTCCACATTCTTGCAAATTCTTCATCATCTGTTAATGCTATAAATTCTTGTCCCGTAAATAAACCTTTTTCTATCATTCTTAAACGAATACCACGAAATCGTTGTAATTTACTTAAATTTTGAAATCTATCCGTTCCTCTTAAATGAATACAAATTTTATTTTTTAAATCATATATAGCCACTCTTCTTCTAACTTCTTGTTTAATTTCTGGATGAATAACTCGAAATATATCCGTAAAAAATTTAGAATGTGGGAATATTAATCTATATCCTATACATGAATATACAACAATATCTTCTTCATACTCTTTTTTTAAAGAACCAATATTAATACCTGGTAACTTTGCATATTCTTCTTTATAAGGTTCTTTCAGTATAGATTTCCAACATTCTGGATATACACTTAAATTTGGTGGTAATAAATCTATATCTATAGAAGGCATTTTTAAATCAAAATAACTATAAAAAGTTTCATTCGAATGAGACCATACAGAATCTCTCCAATCTATATAAATTGCTCGTTTATTTTCAAGAGCATATTTTACACACATTTTTAAACATTCTAATCTATCACCAAATCCTAAAAATCCTTTTACAATCAAATATTTCATTTATTTAAATTATATGTATATAATTAAACATGACACCTTACATAGTTGAATTTTTAGGTACTGCTTTCTTATTATCTGCATTTCTTTTTGGTGGACAATTATTAGGTATTGCAGCATTAGCTATTGCTATTTCATTAGGTTCAAGAATTTCAGGGGGATATTTTAATCCAGCTGCTACATTTCTTCATTATTTAAAAGGTGATATTTCAGAAATGAAAGCTTTTTATTATGTTTGTTCACAATATGCCGCATCTGTTGCAGTTTTTTTATTATATAGTATGTAATGGAAACAAAAAGAACAAATCCTTCTTTATGGAAAACAATAAAAAATAAATTTCAAAGAAGTTCTTTAGGTGGATTATCTGGACAATGGAGTGCAAGAAAAGCACAATTAGCTGTAAAAGAATATAAAGAAAAAGGTGGAAAATATATTGGAAAAAAAAGAAATAATTCGTTACATAAATGGACAGTAGAAAAATGGAGAACAAAATCTGGAAAACCTTCTTTAGTTACTGGTGAACGTTATTTACCTTCAAAAGCTATTCAATCATTATCATCAGCTGAATATTCAAGAACAACACAAAAGAAAAGAAAAGGTATGCTTCAAGGAAAACAATATGTTTCACAACCTAGAAGCGTTCGAAATAAAACTAGAAAATTTAGATCCTAAATATAAATGAATAAATCATATGATTATAATGGAACAATCGTTTCAAAATCAAAACCTGAACAAAAATTACGCATTTTAAAAAGAACCTTACATTTAAATTCTGGAGATCGTGATTATACAAAATATCCTACAAATGGTGATTTTGTAATCAATTTACCACGTTCTTATGATAATGTTGTTGCTGTTCGTGTAAAAGGTGCAGAATTCCCTGCTCCTTCTCTTCCTTATTTTAAACATCCATATGGTTCTACTGGTGCAACATTCACAAGAGATACTCCATTAAGTACTACTGGATTATTTTGTTTTTATTTAGATTGTGATGAATTAAATCAAGCTGATGAGACTGGTCCAACAACATTTACTGTAAAAGGAGATAATGGAAAAGATATAAGTTCTTGTAGAAATGGTATAACATATTGTGCAAGAACAAAAACATGGATTAAAGAAATTGTATTTCCTAAAAATTTCCCACAACAAACATCATCATCATCTACTACAAATACATTTGCTAAATTTCAAATTGATGATACTACAAAACCTATTATTTATAATGAAAGTTCTGATATTCATAATGAATCTTATTTTACACCACCTATTTCAAAATTAGATAGATTACATTTAGTTTTAAGAACACATGATCAAAAAAGTACTAGTGTTTCCTCTTATGGTGTGACTGGAGAACCTGGTTTTATTTATTCATCTGGTGGAACATTCACAACTTCCGGTTTAGAATATGGTCTTTCTTTAGAATTAGATATTCTTGAAAATGCATTTGATGATTTTTCTACTTTAGAAACAAGAGTATCTGAACGATCTACCGATTTTTTTTCTTAAAAAAACGAATTATAAAAAAGAGTAATTTAAGTTTATTTAAAAAAAATATATGGAACGGAGGCACCCCTTACTTCAAAGACCAATTGTATTACCCCATAATACATTTTATCATCAAGCTTTAATTATTAAACGTAATAAAGTTATTGCAGTAGGACATAATTCTATTGGTTCAAGATCACGTGGATGTGGATATTCTAGTCAAACTATACATGCAGAACGTGCAGTTGTGAAAAATCTTGGTGATATTTCACAACTTCGTGGTTCTACATTAATTGTTTATAGATATAATTCTTTTGGTGAATTAAGAGATTCAAAACCTTGTTCTGATTGTCAATTATTTCTTGAAAAATGTATTAAAGAATATGGTTTACGTAAAATTATTTATTCATGTGAAACAAAATAAACTTATTTATTCATATTTGCAATTATTTCAAATGTATATAAGAAAAATACACCCGTAAATATATATAATAACATATCTTGTGTTCCAGGTGTTTCTTCACCCATTGACATATTATCAAACATTTCAATTAATTTTTGTAATTTTAATTCATGTGATGATAATTGAAATTGTGGTGGTGCATATGGAAATGATGTTCCATCCATAGGATGAACTTTTTCATATGTATAATGTTCACGTCCTCCTTCAATTCTTGTAGGATTATAATTTCCTTCTTCTTCTTCTTTTGATATTGGTAATGATAATGTTAAATCATCAATTGTTTTTTTATGTTTTTGTATAGCATGTTGACCACGATGTTGTGGTGTTGGGAATGTACGTCCTTCTTTTTCAGAATCACGCTGTTCTACTACATGTTTTTTATGTAATTGACTTTTCATAGGCCATGGTTTATTTGGGAATGCATCTTCTAAAGAAGTAAAGTTCATATTATTTCAAATACAATATAAAAATTATAGAGTAATAATAACAAAATGAAATTAAATCAAGAACATTTACTTTTAGCTTTCTTCATTCTCTATATTACTTTTTTTACTCATCCACCACCATCTTTTATTATTCAATTTTTAAATAATCCTATCGGACAAATTATTCTTTTATCCTCTATCGTTTATACTTATTATAAAAGTCCATTAGTTGGTCTCCTATTTGGTATTTCTTATTTAGTTTCTTCTTTATCTTTATATGAATTTTTAGATGAAAAAGAACAATCACCACAACCAAAACAACCTAAATCTGGTGCACCAAAAATTGATGCTGAAAGTATTGGTAAATTATCAAAAATGTTAGGAAAAGGTGGTAAATTACCTACTGCAAAAGGTAAAGATGTTACTGAAAAACCAAAAGAAACACAATCTGTTAAACCACATAAAAATACTAAATTAGAAGAACATTTTTCTCCTTTTTAAAAAATAAGAATGGTTTTAAAACATATTCATCATACTATTGGTTTTTTAAATAGTAATACTATGTTTGCTGGTATAATGTTATTAATTTTAAATATTGGAAGTCGTTTTATTATACATGAATTAGAAGGTACAGATGAAGAATATTCACAAAATATATTTTTAAGAAGAATTGCAATTTTTGCTGTATGTTTTGTTGGTACAAAAGATGTTATTACTTCTTTAATTTTAACTGCATCGTTTGTTATTTTAGCTAGTGGATTATTTAGAGGTAGAGGAAGAGAAGGTATGATTTCAAAAAAAGTTAATTCTTCACCTTATGGAAGTGCACAATCAAAAGATTCTGGTTTATTTGAATAAGAAAAAAATTTAAAATTACCATTTGTAATTATTTGGATTTGTAATTCTTTTTATAACTTTTCCTTCTATGTGCGGATTTGGGTCATGACAAAAGGAAAGAAAAGAACTTTCCAGCAAAGGAACTTCATTTACTTTCGGATTCATATATGAACCTAATGAATACCACGGAATTATGGCTCCATCTATCCATATTTGCACTCGAGGAGGAAAGAACTTAATAAGTTTTGAATTGGACATAGAAGAACGTTTTAATTTTTATTATAAATAGATTTAAATAAAAAAAATTCGTTTTTTAAGAATCTTCTATTTTCAAACGTTTGAAAAGATATTTTTGAAGTTGTTGTGCTTCTTGAATAATTTGTTTTGAATCTTGTTGATTATAACAACGAACTCTTCCTATCTGTTTTCCACCAGAATTAAAGAAGAGAACGTACGTGTTGTTTTTTTTGTCGGTATCTTTAACAGCATAGTCAATTGACAAAGCTATAGTAGGAGAAATAGAAGACATTTTCTTTTTTTTTAAAGAGATATATTTTTTTCTTTAAAAAATTCCGTTTTTATGCACAAGGAGAAGTGATCTGAAAAGGAAGAGAAGGAGGAGAAGAAGGAAGAGGATAAAAGATTTTGTCAATGAGAGAATGAATTATCATCCTTTTGAACTCTTTTAATCTTTCCTCTATCAAAATATCATTTTCAATCGGATCTGAAAGTTGTGGGTAAGCGTCAAGAGAAAACTGTACAAAAGTAAACAACTCTTTCAGTGTCAAACGGACATTTCCAGTTTCCTCATCATAAAAGGCTTGATAAGCCTCGGGATTCGTATATGGAATCCCCACGTTAAAGAGAAATGAATATCCACTAGGAAGGCGGATAGAATACCTTTTCACAAAGAACTTTATTCCATCATGAGTTTCGCTATACCAAGGATTTACGGGAGTTGTAATGTTCGGAGGGAAGGAAGAGAGGGAAGGAAAATCATAGGGGAATCTTAAGCGAAAGAAGGGAAAGAAGAGAAAGGTAGGACGAAGAGGAATGATAATTACATCCTTTGGAGGACACCAAAGACGAATTGCGGTTCGTCCAGACATTTTTGCACTAGATCAAAGGGCCTAGTGCAGTAAAAAATATTAACATTTTTAAGAAAAAATTCCGTTTTTAATGGAATTTAATCTAACTCTTCCTCATTCTTAAGGAAGGAAAATCGAGGGAAAGGGGATGGAGGGAAGGGGCTTGTGGGGACTCCAGTCAACGGACAAGAGAAGGTGGAAGGGTTGGGGAAAGTTGAAGGAGAAGGTAATGCTGGAAAGACTACCTCCTTGTAAAAGGGTGCAAAGTAATCATGAGGCATACCGTGGTATGCAAGTGCTCCCAAAACAGTAGCTTGGATGCAGACGTAGCCATCCTCCTTCACATACCCATTTCGATAAGAAGGGTGGCGGATCTTGAAGACAAGGTAGCAAACACACCGAAAGCCGCCCCAAGATGTCAACTCGAACTCTGTCAAGAATGCAATTCCATCCACTCCCTCTTCCTCTTTTTTAATGGCAAACTCAACAATCTGTCCACCTTCATGAGGGAGATAGAGGGGATTAGGGAGGTGGAGAAGAGGAATGGTGGACATTACAAAAGAGTGGAAGGCTTTGTTATAAAAACCTCTCACCATATAAGAAAAAATTCCGTTTTTTCTTATTTTAAAAATTCAAGATTTTTTCTAAATTTTTTTGTATTTGTATATCTGTTAAATATTTTTGTGCTAATTTTTTTCCAGCTAATGCAATTTTTTCTCCTTTTTTTAAATCTTTATATTTTATAATTTTATCTAATAAATCTGATAAATCTTCTTTTATAGAAATATAATGTTTTCCTTCTTTAAATTTTGAATCTAACCAATGTGTATAAGGACTTTGAACTCTAAATATTAAAGAACCAGTTAAAAAAGAAGGTAACCATCTATATGCATGAACATTCCCATCAATATGTATAATAATTTTATATAAACTTTGTTCTTTAAACATATCTAATTTTGAAACAAGAGGTAATTTTGGTGTTTGTTTAATTCCACCATCATATTTTAATTGTTTTGTTAATGAAGTTAATCCAGCATCTAAATATGGTGAATTAATTTGTGAAATTTTTATTCTTTGATTAGTTTCTGGAGTTACACCACAACCAGTAGAAGAACCTCTAAATACTGCTTTAGATTGTTTTTCTGACCATTCATATTCTGGTATTTCTGGTGGATTTTTTATAAATGTTAATTCATCTATATTTGGTATAGGAATATCATAAAATTCTTGATGACCACTATAAGCAAACATAGGTAAAAAAGGTGGACGAAAATCTGTAGAATCTTTAAACCATGGTGTTCGAAAATCTTTTCTTAATAATTGTGAATCAGTCAAAGAAAATATATAAATTCCTTCAAGTTTAATTTTATCTAAAAATTTAGCAAAAATAAAATCTTCTGATATTCCAAATGGTTTTATTATACATTGCATAATTCTCCATTCTTTTTTCTTTTTTAAAGTTTCACGAATTTTTGTAGAGATATTACGTGAAGTTAAATGTTTTTTTAATAATGGAGATGTAGTTTTAAATTCTAATTTATATAATTGTTTTCCATTATATATATAACAATTATATGATAATGCAGTAATATATTTTAAAGTATTTTCAAGAGCTTCTTCTGTAAAACTCCATGGTTCAATTAATTTTTTAGATAAACAAAAAGGTTTTAATATTTCAAAAGCTTTTTCTATATCTAATTTCATCTTATTTTTAAATAACTATTTTTTAATCTAAAATTTTGTAATTTCTTTAATAATATCATAAGGAAGAAAAGGAAGATAAAAAGAAAAAATTTGATATCCTATTTGTTTTTTTTCTTCAATTGTTAATATAAATTTTTGTAAAGGATGTACATATGCACAAATAGAACAAAACTGTATACGATTTGAACTATTTAATTTATAAGGTGCTATAACATCTTTACAAATACAACATGTCATTTATATATCTTTCTTCCCTTTTAAGAAAATTAGTTTCATTAATATAATGGAAAATATATCAATAAAAGATATAGATAAAGAATCAAAATATATACCTTATATAATTATTCCATATCGTGAACAAGTTGAACAAAAAAGATCTCAACAATTAGATTTATTTTGCAAACATATGAAACGTTGGCATCCAGAATGGTTTTTATTAATTATTGAACAAGGTGATACAAAAAAATTTAATCGTGGAGCTTTATTAAATATTGGTACAAAATATGCACAAAAATTAGGTGCACAATATGTTATATATCATGATGTTGATTTAATTCCTTTGGCACCTATTGTTCCATATTATACGATGTTTCCAGAAAAACCTATACATATAGGTGGAATATATAAAGAAAAATATAGTGGTTCTGGATTTCTTGGACAAGTTTTATCAATATCATTAAAAGATATTAAGAAATCTAATGGATTTCCAAATATGTTTTGGGGTTGGGGTGGTGAAGATGATGCATTAAGAAATAGATTTAAAAAAAATAAAATTACATTTTTACGTCCTACAGAAGAAAAAGGATATAAAGTTTTAGAACATATTGATACTCGTAAAATTCCAGATATGAAAAATATGAGAAAATGGGAAGATGTTCGTGAAGATACTGGTAAACATGGATTTGGGGACGTAAAATGGAAATTAGTATCAGAAGAAAAAGATCATAACATCATAAAATATACGGTAGAAATTAAATGATGTTATCAGTCTATTTAGATTTTTTAGAATTATCAAAATCTGATCAAAGAAAATTTTTAAGAAAAATAAGAAAATTTCAAAGAAATAAAACAAAGACGACGATCTAAAAATTAATTCTTACATTTTTTTATGATATCTTTATAGTCTTCTAATGTTTGTAATAAAAATTTCTTTTGTGTTTCACCATTATTAAAATATGGTGATCTTATTAATTTATATGTTCCATCTTCTTTTGGCATATATAAAAAATCTGGAAATATAAAATCTTTTTTTTTAGATCCTAAAAGAACAGCTGCAATACTTAATGTAGATTCTGATATTATTACACGTCTAGCATTTTGAAAACAATAAAATGTTTCATTAACACCTTCTTCTACATATTCATAATCACCTCCTAATAAACATTTTGCTATTTTTATTGAATCTGAAAATATATAGACTGGTTCATCATTCATACGTAAATTTGATATATGATATTCATAATATTCGGGTTTCATTACAACATATTTAGGAGGTTTATTATTTTTTAATTCTATTAAATTTAAATCAAATTTATCACCTAATCTAAAATGAACAAAAATACCTTTTTTTAAATCATATTTTTCTTTTAATGTATCATATATTTCATTAGATTTAAAATATTTTTTTATTTTTGGTTTAAAACCTTCAATTGAATAAAAAATATCAAATGGAATTTCAAATTCTGGTAATTTCTTTTTTAATTCATCATATTCTTTCCATCTTATAAAACTAACATTTTTTATATCTTTTAATTTAGGAAATAAATGCCATATTTTTTCTTCTGATAATCTTTCTTGATGATGTGATGTTTTATCTATAATATGAAATGTTACATTTTTATATCTATGTAAAAAATTTATCAAAATAAAAATTTTATTCCCTAATCCATTTTTTAAAACTAATATATACTCCATTATTAATTTATTAGTAAAAATATAATGGGAAATAAAACTAAAAAAAGAAAAGGTGGTTCTCTACTTGCAAGAGGTGAATCATCAAGAATTTATTATCCAGCAATTCCATGTAAAGATGGTAGAGATATGTCATCTTATGTTTCAAGAGTTTTAAAAACACATGTTCATAATAATCCTTCTGAATTAGTAAGTCATAATATTCCTTTAATAACAAAATTAAAAGATATTGATCCAAAACAAAAATATTTTTTATATCCAGAATCATGTGAAATTGGTGAATTAACAAAAGAAAATTTAAATGATGGTATAACAAAAGAAAAAGCAGAATATTCAGAATTTTTAAAAAAAGCAACAAAAACTTTATTAAAATTTAATAAATCTAATACACTAACAGAAAAACAAAAAAAACATTTAAAAAAATCTATTAATCTTTTACATAAACATAATATTGTTCATGGAGATTTACATAATCAAAATATTATGTTTTTAGAAGATGATTTACCAAGACTTATTGATTTTTCAAAATCAATTATAAATTCTTCAAAAGAATTAATACAAAAAGAAAAAGATTATATTAAACAAGTATTTCCAGATTTTGATTTAATGAAAAAAAATAATCGTGAAAAATTATATGAATTACATAAAGAATTATAAATTATATTTTTCCTAATTGTAGATGTCTCCATTGTCTTGTAAATTCATACATAACTATGGAAGCAGCAGTTTGTACATTTAAACTTCTTACTAAACCATATTGTGATATAGTAATTTTTGGGAATTTTTCTATTAAATATTCAGAAGGTAATCCATTCGATTCAGATCCCATAATAAAACATATATGTTTTCCTTGTCGTATTAAAGTTTTAAAATTAAAATCTTCTAATGGTTCACCACCTTGTTCTACTAAAATTGGATATAATCTTTGTTCATTAAAATATGTTGATGGATTAATTTCACCTGGTTTAACAATTTCAATATAATGTTGTGAACCTACGGATGATCTCATATCACAAGCTTTAGGGCCTATGATATGAAGTTTTTGTAATCCTAAAACAGCTATTGTTCTTGCTATCATAGCAGCATTCATAGAAAATTTTGTATTAATTATAGCTATATCTACTGGTATACTTAATTTTTTAGATAATTCTTTTGTTTTTTCATGATCTATTTTTTGTGCATAATCATGCACATTATATTTTAATGGTTGACCACCTACTAGAAGAGGTTCCATTCTTTTTTTTTCATACAAAAACTAATTTATAAAAGTATTCCGTTTTTTTTATTAAAACGGAATTAAACAGAACTATATTTATTTTAAATAAAAAAAAATGGCAAGTATATCTATTCCAGATGAGATTGTTTCATCAAATATTATTGTGAATGATTTACAAATTATAAATGAATATGCAACTTTAAAAAGATCAAATGATACAGAATTTCAATATGTATATATTTATTGGTTTAATGATGAACCAAGAATTCTATATCGTCATGCAAAAGATGATGGTGAATTATATGGACCAGAAATAAGTTGTCCTATGTCTTTTATTGAAAAGATTAATCGTCTACATTCATAAAAAATTAATATTTTTTTTAAATAATTCTAGTTTAATAAATGCTTACTAACTTTAATTCAAATAGTGATTGGTTTTATCTTATTTTAGCTGGATTAATTGTAGATTATGTTGCAGTTTTTTTTGCTAAATATCCAGGTCCTTCACCTTATTTTAAAGTTGATGCTTTAAATGAATGGTATACTAAATTTGGTGGTATGGCAGTTGCTTCTGATGTATTGGGTATGTATATAGGAATTTTTGTATCTAGATTCATATATACATATTTTAAATTAAATAATTGGTTTTATTTTATATTAATTCTTGTAGCATTTCAATTATTTCATGATGGATTTTTTTATTATGCTGTAATTAAACCTTTTCCAGAAGGTCATAATGAAATGATTGATGTATTTAAAAATTATGCTAATGAAAATGGAGCAAAAATATTATTTGTTGATGGATTAATGTTAGTTTCAACTATGATTATTGGTTCTTTATTAAAAATGTTATCAGATTCTTATGTTATAGGTATATATTTTTTGAAATTATATGCATTCACTTATATTTTATATACTAGAAGTCCATAATAATTTAATTTGTGTCATTAAAAATAAAAAATGCCAACACGAAATGATTATTCCGATATTTTATCTCAAAAAAAACGTGAAGTTTATATAGGTGTGTCTATTTCTAAAGATGCTATTCAAAATAGAAAAGCATTAATTAAACAACAAGGTTTTAATAGTGGATTTATGGAACAAATTGCTAAACGTGGTTTAGATGCTGTTATTTTTGAAAAATCAAAAACTTCAACATTACAAATTTATGGTAGTGGAACAGCTTTACTTGCAACTATTAGAATAAGTGGTTATACGTATAATGCTTTAACACCAACAGAATTACTTGCTTTTAAAAATGCGCTTGCTTCACAATATGGTGTAGACCCTAATACAATAGAGTTAGTACTTAGATCTGGTTCTTTAGTTATGGACATTTCTGTAATTTATAATAAAATAGCATTTGGAGAATTAACTACTAGTGATTTAGCTTTTTTTGCAAATAGTCAATCAATTATTAGTTCTATGAATTTATATACTCTCACACAATGTATTAGTTCTGCTAATGTTAGTTCGAAAATAGCATCTACTGGTGATCCAATAAGCGTAAGCGTGGCAATTCCTAGTTCAATTGTACTACCAAATGGTGATATTAATTTACAATTAATAAATGATTCTAAAAATAAACTTGCGAACCAAGATAAAAATTTCACAAATTTTCCTTATCCTTTTGTTGGTGACTCTATAAATAATTGTATGTATACTATTATATTTGGATTATCAACTAGTGCTGTAGTAAGAATTAATCAAAACGGAACAATGGATAAAATTTGTGATTTTCCTACAAATAAAGGTTCCAATCACATTTTTATTAATAGTCAATCAACTTACTTAATTTGTCAAAGTAATGTTATAACAACTGAAAATCGTGCACTTACGATAAATTCCCAATCATATGATAGAATTTTTTTAGTTAATATTCTAACTGGTACAATTAATACGATAATGTTAAATGACTTGGCACTTGTTGGTGGTCCAATAGGGTTTGATGTTCTAACTCGAAAATTTTATTATGGTTCAAATATGAAGGATAATAACAAGTATACTAAACTGTGTTATGTTACCATTCCTAGCAATTACGAATCCACAACACTTACAGCAACTTATTATTCAAATATTTCTGTTGGTGATCAAATAAAAATCGAGTTTATTAATTCGAATGTGGCATTCATGTTAGATGCATTTCAAATTTTTAAATTAGATTTTAGTGTTGCTAATGGGGCAATAAGTGTAATTGCTGGAGGAGGCGAAGGAAACTTAAAAGGGGGATGGTCAAATAACAATTCACGGTGGGACGAGGCGACTCATTTTGGCCCATTCCTTGATAATCCAATTGGAACAAAAGCTTTTTTTAGTTTTTGTACGGATATTGCATATGATTCTGTCTTTAATCAATTATTAATCTGTGATCAAAGTGCTCAAAGAATTAGATCTGTTGATTTAGATGCCAATAATAATTATTATACTAAAACTAGTGCTGGTACTTCTCCTTTAATTACTGGATTAGCATCAAATGATAGTAATACTCTTGGTGAAAAAGGTAATTATAGTCAAACTGTTTTAAATTCTCTTAATCAAGTAGGAAATTGGGGTACTGGAAATATGGGTCCTTATATTAAGATTAATAAAACGTATCAAACTTCGACATTTAATAATCCTACGAATGTTGTAATTTTTAATAATACAATATATGTTAGACAACAAGATAATTTAGTTAGACAACTTGCAACGAGTGGTTATGTATCAGATTTTTCAGTTATTAAAACATTTCCAGAAAATTCTGCTTCAACATTACAAATTTATGGTAATAATAAGGAATTAGTTGCAACTATTAGAATAAGTGGTTATACATATAGTACTTTAACACCAGCACAATTACTTGCTTTTAAAAATGCACTTGCTTCAGAATATAGTGTAGACCCTTCTTTAATATCGTTAGTACTTACATCTGGTTCTCTAGTTATGGAAGTTTCTGTAGATTATACTAAAGCAGTATTAGAATCATTAACTACTAATGATAAAGCTTTTTTTACAAATATGGATGCAGTCATTCATAATATGGACAATTCTATTGTGACTAGAGTTGTTACTAATGCAGGTGTTGGACTGAATATAGTATCTACTGGTGGTACACCAGACATAGGGATAATAGTTAATCCTACAATTAAACCACCAAATGGTGATATTTCTTTACAAATAATAGATGATTGTAAAAAAGAACTTACGAAAAATAATAAAATTGCAAAGCAAATCCCTTATCCTCTGATTGCTGACCCCATACATAATTGTATGTATACTATTATTGATGGTATTCTTGTAAGAATTACTACAAATGGAGTTTTAGAAGAAATTGGTATTTATTCTTCTTCCTTCCCTTTTGGTTATAGATTTATTTTTATTAATAGTGCAGCAACTCATTTAATTATTCCAAAATTTGATAGCGTTTCTGCCTCCGCCAACAATAATACAGTTTATCTAATTGGAATATTTACTAGACAAATAAAAGAAATAACATTAAGTGATACTGATGATACTGGGACATATGGTTTTGATAAAACAAATAATAGATTATATTATACTACTACGTCTTCACATCCAACAAATAGGTATGAGTTATGTTATATTACTATTTCTAGCTATACGACAAATTCAACCCTTTCAGCTACATTCGGTTTTTCAAGTATTAGTGCTAATGAATCTCTTAATTATAAAGGAAAAATAGAATTTATTAGTCCAACTACTGCATTTGTATCGTCTATTCATGGGATTACTGAGCTAGATCTCGCTCCCTTTCCTTCAACTAAAGCAGTTATAGCTGGGGAAGAAAGAGAGAGAAATTTGTCTGGTTACTGGAAAAATAATAACAACACAGGATGGTATTCTTCCTTTTTAATAGGTGGTCCTTATTTGGATGGTAGTGGTACTAACGCATTTTTTAGTTGGATAACAGATATTGCATTCGATAGTGAAAATAATAGATTGTTAGTCTGTGATTCATTAGCGCATAGAATTAGAAGTATTGCGTTAAGTGGTACATATAATGTAACAACTATAGCTGGGACATCTCCTATAAAAACTAGCGTTGCAGATTCTATTAATAGTAGTCAATATACCTCTTCAACTTTGAATAGTTTAGGTCAAATTGGTGCTTGGAATAATGGAAAAAATGATATGCCTATCTTTGAAAAAAAAAATAAGTCATATTTACTATCTACATTTAGATATCCAATCAATTGTGTCATTTTTAGTAATAAAATATATGTTAGAACATTAGATAATTTCCAATATGATAATTTGTTAGCACTACCAGCAAATATCACAAATCCCTATGATTATTGTACAACACGACAACTTTCAAATGGTAAAGTATCAGATTTTACAGTAATAAAAACATAATAAAAATAAAA
>Ga0209596_1000228_pt1 | contig 51759 bp, 37 predicted proteins | sample M_130807_MF_Meta_FD_187314 | JGI IMG/M metagenome (GOLD analysis project Ga0209596, IMG submission 187314) | Freshwater microbial communities from Lake Montjoie, Canada to study carbon cycling - M_130807_MF_MetaG (SPAdes) (version 2) | ecosystem: Environmental > Aquatic > Freshwater > Lake...
TTTTAATTAGCGCACACTAAATATAGCTTAAACGCAATTTTTAGAATTCGATTAAAACCCATTTATACCAACTTAATAGCTTTGAGAATCAAGATTATGACAAAACAAAATACTTTAAAAAACACCACGAAATCCCCTAAAAAAAACATAAAAACTTCAAAAAAAAATATCATTTCTAAGGAAAATTTTAAGATTAACATCAATCTTAAAAAAGACGACCGCCTCAGTAACTTTGGCAAAGCGGTTTTGAAAGATCGCTATTTAATGCCCGATGAAAATTTCCAAGAATTATTTGCTCGCGTTGCTTCTTATTACTCCGACAATCAAGAGCATGCTAACCGTATTTACGATTACATTTCTAATTTATGGTTTATGCCCGCAACCCCAGTTTTAAGCAATGGCGGAACCGAAAGAGGCTTGCCAATTTCATGCTTTTTAAATGAATCCTCGGATTCTCTTAGCGGTATCGTTAATTTGTGGAATGAAAATGTTTTATTGGCTTCTCGTGGCGGTGGTATCGGAAGTTATTGGGGAAATTTAAGATCAATCGGCGAAACTGTTCGTGGCAATGGCAAAACTTCGGGAATAATTCCATTTATTAAAGTTATGGATTCGCAAACTCTAGCAATTTCTCAAGGAAGCTTGCGTCGCGGTTCGGCAGCAGTTTATTTGCCAGTAACTCATCCTGAAATTGAAGAATTTATTGACCTTCGTCGCCCAACTGGTGGCGATCCAAATCGTCGCTCACTCAATCTTCATCATGGAGTTGTTATAACTGATGAGTTTATGCGCGCCGTTGAAAAAGATGGAGACTTTGAATTAAAAAGTCCTCACAGCGGGAAACCTCTTGTTGTAGTTAAGGCGCGAACCATTTGGATAAAATTACTTACAACTCGTATCGAAACTGGCGAGCCTTATATTTTGTTTATTGACGCCGTTAATCGCTCAACTCCACTTCATCAACAAAAATTAAAACTCGAAGTTAAAACTTCAAATTTATGTAGCGAAATTACTTTGCCAACGGGCATCGACCACTTAGGCAATGATCGCACCGCGGTTTGTTGCTTATCTTCACTTAATTTAGAATATTATGATGAGTGGAAAGATAATCCACAAATCGTTGAAGACATAATGCGCTTCTTGGATAATGTTTTACAAGATTTTATCGAAAAAGCTCCCGAAGGTATGGCAAAAGCTAAATATTCTGCAATGCGCGAAAGAAGCGTTGGACTTGGCGTGATGGGCTTCCATTCATTTTTACAAAGCAAAAATGTGCCGATGGAATCAGCGATGAGTAAAGTCTGGAATAAAAAAATCTTTATGCAAATTAAGCAAGCCGTTGATCGCGCTTCAAAACTTCTTGCTAAAGAGCGCGGAGCTTGTCCCGATGCTCAAGATGTTGGAATCGAAGAAAGATTTTCGAACAAACTTGCGATCGCCCCAACCGCATCAATTTCAATTATCGCTGGTAATTCTTCTCCCGGAATTGAACCCTTCGCCGCCAATTCATTTACTCAAAAAACTTTGACTGGCTCGTTCAATGTTCGCAATAAAAATTTAGTTAGACTTTTGGAAATAAAAGGTAAAAGTGGCGAAGATGTATGGTCTTCGATTACCATCAATGAAGGTTCGGTACAACATCTTGATTTTCTTGACGAACATGAAAAGTTAGTTTTTAAAACCGCTCAAGAAATTGATCAAAGATGGATTATTGATTTAGCGGCAGAGCGTCAAGAATTTATTTGCCAAGCGCAAAGTTTGAATATTTTTATTCCGGGCGATGTTTCCAAAAAACATCTTCATGACATTCATTTTAGAGCTTGGCAAAAAGGCCTAAAAAGTCTTTATTATTGTCGCTCTACTTCAATTCAAAGGGCGGATAAAGTTTCAAACAAAACTCAAAAAGATGATATTGATTTTTCTGGCCCGATTGTCACTGATTCAGCAAAATCAGAAAAATATGAAGAATGTTTGGCTTGTCAATAAATGCAATATTTAAAGCGATAATTAATCGTCGCTTTATTTTTGTTATTTGAATCGTCGAAAATTTAAATTTTAAAAATCCAAAAAATCATCGCGAATAGGCGAATTTATTTCGCCTGAAGCGATTCAACTTCTCCCTAAATTTGCTTTTGCAAATTTAATACAAATTTAAGAACAAGAAATCGCCATCTTTGGAATTTTTTTTGTTGTAATTTTTATGATAACCTCAAATCCTTTGACGCTCTGAGTTTTTGACCCCTCACGGCTCCCGATTTGCAACTACCGTTAAATTCTCGAAAGCCCGTAATTTGCTAAAAATAGCCGTTTAGGCTATTTTTTACGCAAATAACCCTCAAGGGGAGAGCTATGGCACCGAAAACTTATCGCGGATACGGCGATTCATTCGCCGTGGAGCGATTCAACTTCTCCCTAAATTTGCGAAGCAAATTTAATGCGTAGCAAATTTAATGCGTAGCAAATTTAATTCATAGCAAGCACATCGCGCATTGAATAAAACCCAGACTTTTGAGCGCTTCCCCAAATAGATGCGCGAATTGCTCCCTTAGCAAAAATATCACGATTTGAAGCCTTGTGTGAAAGCTCAACTCTCTCGCCTTCGCCGGCAAAAATTACGGTATGATCACCAATTACATCGCCACCGCGCAAAGTTGCAAAACCAATTTCACCTTTATTGCGTTTTTGTTCTTTGCCAATGCGAGCCATAACCGCGCTTTGTTCCAACTCAATGCCCCTGCCCTTTGCCACTGCAGAACCAAGAGATAACGCCGTTCCCGACGGTGCATCAATTTTTTTATTGTGATGCATTTCAAGAATTTCAACATCAAAATCATCATGTAAAATTTCAGCAACTTTTTGTGCCAAGTTCATTAATAAGTTGACGCCAAGCGACATATTTGAAGACCAAATAATTACAGTTTCCGTAGCAAAATTTGCAAATTTTTGTTTTTCTTGCTCTGAAAAACCGGTTGTTCCGCATATTAAAACTTTTTTATATTTTGCGCATTTTTCGGCAATTTCTAAGCTCAAAGAAGGTGAGGAAAAATCGATTACAGCTTCACAAGATTGAACAAATTCATCGATGCTTGATGTTATTAAAACATTATTTTTATCAAAACCTAGGAACTCTCCCAAATCAAGCCCTTCTAAACCAGAAGATGCCCTTGTTAAACCCGAAGACAATTCGACAATTTCATCTTTTATTACCAAGGACCCAATCACTCGTCCCATTTTTCCACTAATTCCAGTAACTGCAATTTTCATAAATTAATTTGGTTAAATTTAAATCAACAAATAAGCTTTTTTTTGAGATTACTTATAAAAATTTAAAATGAAACTTGGTTATTTGCATTAAAAACAATATCAATTTTATTTGAGAAATTATTTTCTAAAATTTAATGCAAAAAATTATTATCTGCAAAAAATTGCAAAATAAAACTTTATAAAAAACTCAAATTTTTGCTTGCACTTGTTGTTGAACTTATTATAAAATCAGCGCACCTTATTACTATTTTAAACTATCACCAAATATTAATTAAAAATGACAAATCAAAACGCAATTATTCCTGCTGTAGGTAAAGATATTCAATCAGTTTCGCTAGTTGGCGAAATGCGCAAATCTTATCTCGATTATGCCATGAGCGTCATCGTTTCGCGCGCTATTCCCGATGCTTGCGACGGTCTTAAGCCTGTCCATCGTCGTATTCTTTACGCCATGTATGAAGGCGGTTACGATTACAATAAAGCTTTCAAAAAATCGGCAAGAATTGTCGGTGAAGTGATGGGTAAATATCACCCTCACGGTGACTCCGCAATTTACGAATCTTTGGTGCGTATGGCGCAAGATTTTTCAATGCGCGTTCCTTTAATTGACGGACAAGGAAACTTCGGTTCGATTGATGATGATCCTGCGGCCGCAATGCGTTACACCGAGTCGCGCCTTGAGAAAATTTCGCACACCATGCTTGACGATCTCGACAAAGATACCGTTGATTTTGTTCCCAATTATGATGGCCATGAAAAAGAGCCAAAAGTTTTGCCAGCGCGCTTTCCGAATCTTTTAGTTAACGGATCTGGCGGTATAGCCGTAGGTATGGCGACTAATATTCCACCTCATAATTTAGGCGAAGTAATTGATGCTTGTCTTGGTTTTATCGAAAATAACGACATTACCATTGAAGATGTCATAAAAATCGTGCCGGGGCCAGATTTCCCAACTGGTGGAATTATTTTAGGAAGATCGGGTCATGATTCCGCAGCTAAAACTGGACGCGGTTCAGTCGTAATGCGCGGTCGCCATAAAATTGAAAAAAAATCGGGTGGCAAAAATGTAATTGTTATCACCGAAATTCCTTATCAAGTCAACAAAGCCAAGCTCGTTGAGAAAATCGCCGAACTCGTTAAAGATAAAAAAATTGAAGGCATTACAGATTTGCGCGATGAATCGGATCGTGATGGCATTCGCGTCGTGATTGAGCTTCGCAAAGACGCCATGGAAGAAGTTATTATCAATCAACTTTACAGTTTTACCGAATTGCAATGCAATTTCAGCGTTAACATGCTCGCTTTGAATTATGGCCAGCCGAAATTGATGAACCTTCTTGAGGTCATTAAAATTTTCGTTGATTTCCGCGTTAATGTTACCACTCGTCGTACCAACTTTTTACTCAACAGAGCTCGAGATAAAACTCATATTTTAATTGGCTTAGCGGTTGCAGTTGCAAATATTGACGAAATCGTTGACCTTATCAAAAAATCAAAAGATGTAACTGAAGCTCGTGAAAAACTTCTTGCGCGCGCTTGGCCAGTTGGCTTGATCGAAACCATGATTAAATTGGTTCAAGATAAAGGCAATATTGTTAAAGACGGTAATTTTTATTTTACAGAAACTCAAGCTCGAGCAATTCTAGAAATGCGTTTAGCGCGTTTAACTGGCCTTGAAATGGAAAAAATCAACGAAGAATTAAAAGCTTTGGCGATTGAAATTTCAGGCTATCTCGAACTTTTATCTGATCGCTTAAAAATGATGGCCTTGGTTAAAAAAGAATTAATCGCAGTTAAAGATGAATTCGCAACTCCTAGAAAATCAAGCATCGAAGATTCAGAATTTGAAGTTGATATCGAAGATTTAATTCCAAAAGAAGAAATGGTTGTGGTCGCAACTATGAATGGTTACATCAAGCGTGTCGCTCTTTCTTCTTATCGCACGCAACGCCGTGGCGGTAAGGGTCGAAGCGCCATGGATGTTCGCGAAGAAGATATCGCCACCGATATTTTTGCAACCAACACGCACACGCCAATTTTGTTTTTCTCAAGCAAAGGCAAATGTTATAAATTAAAAACTTATAAACTTCCACTCGGCACGCCACAAGCTCGTGGTCGCGCTCTTGTAAATCTTCTTCCACTTGAAGCCGATGAAAAAATTAGTACAATTTTAGCGCTTCCGGAAAATGAAGAAAGCTGGAAAGATTTGAGTATCGTTTTCGCAACTTCCAATGGCGATATTCGTCGTAATTCGATGGATCAATTCGTCGATATTCGCTCAAGCGGTAAAATTGCCATGAAACTTGAAGGCGATGAAGCCTTGATTGGCGTAGCTTTATCAACTGAAAAAGACGATATTTTGCTTTCCACTAAAAATGGCAAATGCATCCGCTTCCCAGTCGCTAAACTTCGTGTTTTCCAAAGTCGCAATTCAACTGGAGTTCGCGGTATTAAACTCGAAAGCAACAATAAAGTCATCGCTTTATCGGTCATTAAACATGCCGGAGAAGATTCTGACATCAAAGAAAAATATTTAAAAATTGATTTGGAAAAAAGATTAGCACTTCGCGACGCCTTGATTCACAACAGAAAACTGGCTGAAAATCCAAGCGATGATTTATTAATTCAACCACTTGCAATTCCAACTATCAAAAACGCAGAGCTTGATCAAAAAATCGTTGAACAAATGGCGCTTGATGAAGAATTTATTTTAACCATCACCGAAAATGGCTATGGTAAACGCTCTTCAGCATATGAATATCGGATTACCAATCGTGGCGGTTCAGGCATAACCAACATCATCACTTCGAAACGCAACGGCTTGGTTGTAGCCAGCTTCACCGTTGAAAGTAAAGATCAAGTTATGATTATCACTGACAAAGGCACATTAATTCGCACCGAAATTGGTTCAGTTAGAATTAGCGGACGCAACACTCAAGGAGTTACTTTAATTAAAACTAAAGATGAAACCGTAGTTTCTGTCGCAAGAATTGCAAATACCGGAAATAAAGAAGTTGACGAAGCTGAAACTGGTGAAGACCTTGGTATCGAAGGCTTGGAAACTGATTCTTCTTCGAATAATATTTCATAAATTAATAATTCTTATTTTAAAAAATCCTCATTGGAATAAAAATTCTAATGAGGATTTTTTTTACTCTAAAATTTGACAATTTCGCTAATATAAGGTTTTTCTTTATCAAAATTTCATTTTGATTTCGAGGATGATTTGCGCTAGCGAAATGACCTTATTTAATCTCAATAATTTTATGAGTTGATTTTTCGCCAGCAATAATTGTAATGGTATTTTTCTTAACATTAAGATACTCTGCAATCAACTCTATCAAGGCTTTATTCGCCTTTCCATCTTCGGGAGGTTGGCTAATTTTAATTCTTAAAATTCTTGCGCCAAATAAATCGACATCATCACTAACTACTTCGCTTTTTTTTGCGTGAGTTATAACTTTTACAGAAATTTTCATCGGCATAATTTTATTTAAAGTGAAAAATTTATATTTTTATTAACAAATTCTTGAAGTTGAAATTAGCATAACATAAAATTATTTTAACTTGAAAATAATTTTTTTGAAAACCAAAGATGCAATTTCAAATATCAAATAAAAAGCTTTATAAGCCTTTTAGTAACGACTTAGATAATCCCAATATAAAATTTTTTATTAAAAAAATTTTGGGTGAAGATAAGGAATTTTTCTTAACCGCTATTGTTTACGCGGTGGCTATCGCCATTTTAAGTCTAGCGACGCCAATTTCTGTTCAATTATTAATCAACTCCGTCGCCTTCACGGCAATGCTTCAGCCTATATTAATTTTAGGTTTAATATTATTTTTATTATTAAGTTTTTCGGCAATTTTAAATGTTTTACAATTTTATATAAGCGAAATTTTTCAAAGAAAATTTTTTGCAAAAATGAGTGCCGATATTACTCTGGCAACAATTAAAGCCCGTCATGAAAATTTTGAAGAATCTAATCAAACTGAATTTGTTAATCGTTTTTTTGATGTAATAACCATTCAAAAATCCTTGCCAAAAATCTTAATTAAAAGCTTTACTCTAATCTTGCAAACCATTGCTGGCCTGACATTAGTAGCCTTTTATCATCCAATTTTATTAGTGTTTTCTTTACTAATAATTATCGCCATAATTTTAATTTGGCAAAGCTTTTGCAAAAAAGGTTTTATTACTAAATTTTATTCAAGTCGACGCAAATATGATATGGCCGGATGGCTTGAAGATATTGCCCGCAACAACACTTTATTTAAATCAGAAATCGGGCAAAATTATGCAATTTTTAAAACTGATTTTCTCACCGAGCAATATTTAGAAGAACGCAAATCGCATTTTACACAACTTTTTGCACAATTTTCTTTAATGCTTGCGCTTCACGCAATCGCTAGCTCGCTGTTATTAATTATCGGCGGTTATTTGGTAACAAAAGGACAGCTTTCAATCGGACAATTAGTTGCTTCTGAATTAATTCTTTCGACAACTCTTTATGGAATTTCTCAACTCGGACGCGATTTTGAAACTTTTTATGACATCGTTGGCGCCTGCGAAAAACTTTCACAATTTTATAATATTCCACAAGAAAATACTGGCGCGGAAAAAATTGAAACTGACCGCATCGATATTAAATTTAATCACGTTGTTGATGTTTATTTTGAGCGCGAATTTAAATTTAATTTTTCTCTAAAACATCACAAAAATTATATAATTTCAACTCATAATTTATCATCGCAAAAAATTTTAATTGAGCTTTTATATTGCCTGAGAAAGCCGATTCGTGGCACTTTGGAATTTAACAATATCGAAGTTGAAAATATTAATATTGCAAATTTGCGTTCCAAAATTGCTTTGATTGATAATAGCTCTTTTATCGAGGGCAATGTTGAGGAATATTTAACTTTTAATAATAAAAACATAAGCAAAAAACTAATCAACGAAGTTCTGCAAATTACTGGTCTTGACAAGGCTCTTCAACGCTTCAATGAGGGTTTAAATTTAAGAATTATTCCAACTGGCTATCCGCTTTTAGAATCAGAAAAAATTTTACTAAAAATTGCTCGCGCTTTATTGCAAGAACCACAAATCATTATAATTACTGAAGTGCTTGATATGCTTGGCTTAAAGACCCGTCAAAACATAATTAAATTTTTAACAAAAAATCATAATTCTACAGTAATTTATTTCTCAAATCGTCGCGACGATATGCATGATTTTGATGAATATATTTTTATTGACGAAGATCGTACTCATAACTTTAAATCAATTGACGATCTAGATAAATTTGAACAAAAAAATGGATAAGTTCTTCGCGTATAAAAAATAGCCTAAACGGCTATTTTTAGCGAAGAACGGGATCATAAAGCGTAAGCGAAGCAATCCCCGTCGTGAATCTTTTTTAAAAGAAAAAGATGAAGCGTTTTTATAAAGAACAAAAACTAAAAAACTTATCGCGAATAGGCGAATTTATTTCGCCTGAAGCGATTCGATATTAAACTAAATTTGTATAAACAAATTTAATTAAAAACTAAAAAATGGATAGAAAATCTTTTAAAACATTTAACCAAATCAAAATTCCGCAACCTTTAAAATCTTTAAAAAAGATTATTTTGGTAAGTTTAATTTTATTAATTTTAATTTTAGTGGCAACGCCTTGGAGGCAGACCGCCAGAGGCTTCGGCTATGTTATTGCGCTCGATCCAAATAATCGCGCCCAAAATATTAATGCCACCGTAAATGGTCGCGTTAATCAATGGTTCGTTAAAGATGGCTCTAGGGTTAAAGAGGGAGATAAAATAGTCGAAATAGTCGATAATGATCCACAAATTATTGAGCGTCTTAAATTAGAAAAAAGCGCCAAAGAACGCAAATTTGAAGTTGCCAAAATCGCTTCTGACACTTCTAAATTAAACTTCAATCGCCAAACCGAATTATTTCAAAAAGGACTTTCATCGCGAAAAAATGTTGAGGATGCCAAAATTGAATATAAAAAATTATTATCGAATGTCGAACATATTTCTGGAGAAATCGCCGAAGCTTCGATAAAATTATCGCGCCAAGAAAGTCAGCTCGTAACCGCACCTCGCGATGGTGTAATTTTAAAAGTCTTATCGTCGGATAATTCAACCACGGTAAAAATGGGCGACAAAATCGCCACTTTTGCTCCAATTTTGCAAGACCCAGCAATTGAACTCTATGTAAGTGGCAACGATATTCCATTAATTTACAAAGGACGCAAAATTCGTATTCAATTTGAAGGTTGGCCCGCCATCCAATTTAGTGGCTGGCCCGAAATTGCTATTGGCACATTTGGAGCCATCGTTTCCTCCGTTGACTCTGCCGTTTCGGAAAATGGCAAATTTCGCATAATCGCCATTAAAGATCCAGATGAAAACTGGCCGAACTCACGCTTTCTAAATCATGGCGCCAAAGTTTATGGTTGGATTTTACTCGATAATGTAAAATTAGGTTATGAATTATGGCGTAAAATTAATGGCTTTCCACCTGATTTTAATGAACAAATTAAATCACAAAATTTTATTAATTATGAAAATTAAACAAAAAAATCTAGGATTTTTTGTATTAAAAAAATTTTATTATATTGTTTTTTTTGTTATTTTTTGTAATCAATCTTTTGCAGATAATGCCCTACAAAATAAAGACTCAAAGCCTAGTCTTGTGATTAATAAAATTATTGAATCATCACAAAAAAATTATCCACAAATTTTAAATTTTTACGAAAAAGTTGCGATCAAAGAAGGTAAGGTTTTAGAAAGTTTGGGTTTTTTTGATGTCAAAATTAAAAACCAATATCAAGATAAAAGTCGTGGCTTTTACGACGGCAAGATTAACGATATTTCCCTCGAAAAACAAAATGGCTTTATGGGCAGTAAAATTTACGGCGGTTATCGTAAATCTTTCGGCAATTTCGCCGATTATGATGGCAATAATTTAACTAATGATGAAGGTGAATATCGAATCGGCGGAAGCTTCTCTTTGCTACGGAATCGCGCGATTGACAGCGGTAGGCTTGATTTAATTACTTCGCAACTTGAATTAAAAGAAAGTCAAATTCAACTTGAAAAAATTAAAAATGAAATAACCCGAGATGCAATTAAAAGCTATTGGAGCTGGGTGATTTCTGGCTATATTTATCAAGCTTATGAAAATTTATATGAACTCGCTAAAAAACGCGATTCTCAACTTAAAATTCGTCATCAAAAAGGCGATGTTGCTCAAATTATTTTAATCGAAAATCACCGCAATATTTTAAATCGCCAAAGCTTGATGAGAGAAGCAAGAAACAATTTTGATAACAATACCGTGGCTCTATCGATGTATTATCGGGGACAAAATGGTGAAATGCTGTTGGCAAAAATTGAAGAATTGCCAAAACTTGATTTTGATTTAGCAAAAAATTTATCGATTAAGATTGATGAAGATATTGCCGGTGGCCTTCAGAATCGCCCCGAATTGCGCCTTTTGAAAATTCAAATTGATCAAGAAGGCAATAATTTAAATCAAGCAAAAAATTTATATCAACCTAAACTTGATATACAGCTCGAAGCTTCCAAAGATTTGGGCGATGGTACAAAAAGTCGCTCACAATCTAATAATCAAGTTAAGCTCGATTTTGAATTGCCTTTGCAACAAAATATTGCTAAAGGTAAAATCGCCAGCGCTTCCTCTAAAATCAAGGCGATTAAATATGAAGAGCAATTTTATCGCGATAAAATTAGTACCGAAATTTCGCAATTACACAATTCGTTAAAAAATATTTTACAAATTTATGCCAATTATTTAGAAGAATTAAAACTTTCACAAATTTTAGAGAAAGCCGAAAAAGAACGCTTTCAAAATGGTTACAGCGATTTCTTTTTGATTAATTTACGCGAACAAGAAGTTGCGAACGCCAAAATCAACAAACTGCTTTCAATCCTTCGCTATCAATCAATTCAAGCCGATTACAACTTTGCAATTTGGAAATAAAATTAATTTGAACGATATTTATTTTATAAAAATTTAGTATGATTCTCGATTGATTTTGCAAAAAAAGAACTTCTAGTTTCGTTACGATTCAATAAAAATTTATCTAATTTTCTTAACAATTTTTCGTCAATTGTAATATTGATTCGCGTTGCTTTAGTTTTAATTTTCACTGCCACAATCATAAAAATTTCAGCTTTTTTAAATTTCTTTTTTATTTCATCGAGAGTTTTGGCGCGTGGCAAATCTTCGCTGTCTTTAATCATGCCGTCAATATGAAATTGCAAGGCTTCTTGCGCCATTATCTCAACCTCCTCTAAATCTTTTCCAACGCTAACGCACCCCAAAAAATCTGGGAAAATTACGCCATATTGCTTGCTGTTATCTTTGTTGATTACCGCGATGTATTTTTTTATATTTTCACTCATTTTTGATTTTGATTTTTGCTTGTTTTAAAACACTTTTTAATGTGCCAATCGGCAAATTTTTTGGATGAGGCAAAGTCACCCTTCCCTTAATTTCGTGATGTTTAAATTGATAATGCGACCCTTTAATATCAACCACATACCAACCATGAAATTTTAATAACTTCATCAACTCTTTTGAGTTTTGAAGTTTTTTTATATTTGTATTCATTTTTAATTTTATAAATTTTATAAGCTGAACAATTTTTCATATTTTTTTAATTAGATGCTTTTTTTATAGTTAATATTTATACACATCGTACACACTATTTTTTATTTACCACTATTTTTTTACAAAATTTCATTTTCTTTATAAAAAAATTAATTGTAAAATTGTTAAATAAATTCATTGATAACAAAACGAATAAAATCACTCATGACCTACACAATTCAAGGCAAAAATAATGTTTACGAAATCGTAATTGGATGCGAAATTCATGCCCAAATTGCTTCCAAATCAAAATTATTTTCGCGCAGTTCAACCACTTTTGGTTCCGATGCCAATTCGCAAGTTTCTTTAGTTGATTGCGCTTTGCCAGGCATGCTTCCAACCATCAATGAAGAATGCGTAAAACAAGCCGTCAAAACTGGGCTTGGAATTAATGCTAAAATTAATTTAATTTCAATTTTTGATCGCAAAAATTATTTTTATCCCGACTTACCGCAAGGCTATCAAATTTCACAATTCTCTGATCCAATTGTTTCCGGAGGCGCCGTCGAAATTACTTTAGAAAATGGTGACAAAAAAATCATTAATGTTGAGCGTATTCACATTGAGCAAGATGCTGGAAAATCAGTGCATGATCAACATCCACAATTTTCTTTAATCGATTTAAACCGCTCTGGTATTGCCTTGATGGAAATCGTCTCCAATCCCGACATGAATTCGCCTTTTGAAGCTTCAGAATATGTTAGAACCGTGCGCTCAATTGTGCGTTCACTTGGAACCTGCGACGGCGATATGGAAAAAGGCAATTTACGATGCGATGCCAATGTTTCAGTGCGAAAAATTGGCGAACAAAAACTTGGCACTCGTTGCGAAATTAAAAATTTAAACTCGATGCGCAATATCTCACGCGCCATTGAATTTGAAGCGAAGCGACAAGTTGAAATTTTAGAAAATGGCGGTTCGATTAATCAAGAAACTCGTTTATTTGATGCTTTAAACGGCGAAACTCGCACCATGCGCTCAAAAGAAGATGCCATGGATTATCGCTATTTCCCCGATCCCGATTTACCCAAATTAATTCTTACGCAAGAATATGTCGATAACATCAAAAAATCTTTGCCCGAACTCCCGCAAGCTAAGAAAGAGCGCTATATTCGCGATTTAAAAATTTCTGAATATGATGCCGGAGTTTTAACCGCCGACGATGAAATCGCTAATTATTTTGAACAATTGATTCAAAAACATGATGCCAAATTATGCACGACTTGGCTTACAGTAGAGCTGTTTGGACGCATGAATAAACTTGGCACTAAATTCGAAGATTTAAAAATTTCAGCACAAAATTTAGGCGAATTACTCGACTTAATTAAAAGTGGAGAAATTTCTGGAAAGATTGCCAAAGATGTTTTGGATATAATGTTTGAAAGTGGCGAACAAGCTCATAAAATCGTTGAAAGCAAAGGCTTGAAGCAAGTTTCTGATCTTGGCGCTTTAGAAAAAATAGTTGACGAAGTTATTCAAAATAATTTAGAAAATTTTGCCAAACTTCAAGCTGGCGACGAAAAATTGCTCGGATTTTTTGTTGGTCAAATCATGAAGGCAAGCAAGGGGCAAGCCAATCCGCAACTGGCCAATGAAATTTTAAAAAAGAAATTGGGTTAACTATCACGAATGTTATGATTTACTCGCTTTCAAAAAAAAGATGAAACGTTTACCCGCAAAAAAAACCCAACAATTCATCGCGGATGTCGCGATTCAGTCGCGACGAAGCGATTCGATATATCTCTAAATTTGCGAAGCAAATTTAAGTAAATCTTATTTTGCGTAAGCAAATTTAAGTAAATCTTATTTTGCGTAAGCAAATTTAATTAATTATTATTCAATACCGTGCGCCCTTTTCATTTTTGTTACATTTTTTTGCCTCTCTTCTTCTCTGGCTTGGGCGATCATCTCTTGCTCTAAAGCGTCAATCACTTCATAAAATTGTTTTATAGCAATTTCATTATCAATCATTGTACCACTTTCCTTAGAATGATTAAATATTTCTTCCATAATCGCAATATCTTCAAATGATGATGAGAGTAGTCTTGTAAGCGGTTTGTAATTTGATAAATTGAAATTTGCAACCAATGAATCATCGCCAAATTTTAATAAAAATTTTCTATCTTCGTTTTTAAAATAATTGATTAAACGCAATTCTTCATCTTTTAATTTTAAAGATTTTTTTATATCATCGCTAACATTAAAATCTGACAAAATAAATTTCGAAGAAACTTTTTGAGAAATAAGTGTGAGTAAATTTTTATTCTCTTCTGTGCAACTTTCGGAATCAAAACAAAAAATTGCTACGCAGTTTTTTTGCCTTAATCTGTCGAGTAAATGGACTATTTTATCGGTAAATATTTCATTGCTCAATAACTTGTTGGCATCCTTGAAAACAATGATTGATGGCGATTCTCCATCCATGATATTTTCAATTTTATAAAGCAAATAATATAAAATCGGAACTAATATAAAATCCTTGTCCCCATATTCACTTAAATCAAAGCCCATAGTGCGATCTGACCAATTAATCTCCTTATCATAATCAAAAATTTTCACCAATCCACTATCTTGCCAAAATTTTAAAATTTCGTAAATTTTTTTAGTTTCATCATTGTCAAATAATTTTATTGCTTCGGCCAGTTTATCGCATTTGTTTGTTAAGATTGTATCAACAATTTTTGAAATATTTTGAATTTCGGCATCGGGAATTTCTGATTTATATCGATATATAAGCGAGTAAAAAAATTCGTTTAAAAATTTACGGAAATTTGGATTGGCATTAAGGGCGAGTATATTGATTTTTAAGCAATTTTTTTCTTCTGGATCGGAATATGATAAATCATAATAAAAACCACCCAACATGTTTATAAAATTTTTAGCTTTATTGTCGAAATCAAAATAATAAATTTTATTTTTGAACCTACGCGCTTGTGCTAAAACAAAGTTGAGAAGAATGGTTTTGCCACTTGATTTTTTACCAAGAAACATGCTGTGCCCCTGATCGCCGTCATGAAAACGGAAAAAATAAGGTGTGTTAGTTATAGTTTTGAATGTTGTTACCGCGGGGCCCCAAAATGTTCCCCTAATTGCTCCCGAAGCAAAACTATAAAGCGAAGCAAATCCAGCAATTCTAAATGAATTTATTATTTTTTGACGCTTTAAGAAACGAAAATTAGCAGGTAATTGTGACCAAAAACAATCTTCCATAAAAAAATCTTCGCGAATTATAACCATCCCCAGCGCTTGAAATTGTTCGGCAATTAATTTTACATCATTATCCAATTCTTCACGAGTTTTAGATACAATCATAAAGGTGGTTTGAAGCTTTCCGTAATCAGTTGCCGTTCCATTAACAGCTTCAAAAAAATTCGTAAAGCCAGAAATATCGCGAAATACTTGGTCATTACTTATTCGCAACATTTTATCTTGATGCTTGGCAAATTCTAATTCTGATTCGCGATATGAAAAATCAAATGATTGGGTAATCACAAATTCAAAAGGCATTTGCAAAACTTTATCGAGCAATTCAGTGGAAATTTCTGAATATTCTTTAAGCGATAAAACTGCTGAAAAACTCTTATCTTTTCCACAAATAACTTCAACTTCATTATTTCCAAAAGCTATTTTATTAGCCGATAACTCAGTAGAAATATCGAGCGCCGAAAGCGGATAATGTTTTTCTTGAAGATTGCAAATTTTTCCTAAAAAACGCATTTGTTCAGAATATAAAACACCTTCCCACTCCTTTATTTCCAGTATTTTTGCACCATAATCAGATATTGAAGACAAAATTCCTGAAGTTACATTCGTTAAAGATTCTGCGGATTTTTTAAGAAAATTTTCGTGTATTTTTCTAGTGCTTCTTTTAGAAAACGAACCAACCAAAGATTTAAAATTAGAAATCGAAGTATCAAAACCCTCAATAATAATGGTGATGTAAAGTTCATTAACATAATCATTTTGTAGATTATTTATCTCTTCCCATGTTTGATTTATTTTACTCGAAAAATAATCATTAAAATCTCCTTCGGGCGAAATATTTTTTTTGCGCCTAATGGTATTAAACCACAAAGCAAAGTTGGTTTGCTTAATATTTTCGCGAATCGATTCACGCACGGCTTCACGAAGCGGAACTAATTCGGCATAAACTGAAGTATTGCTGAATCCAGAAATTCTAATCATCTGCATTAACTCACCATTTTTTGTTAAAATGGTTTTTTTATCATAATGAATTACATAAGGAATAAAATCTTCGTCTGGACTATTTGCCAGAAGGACTTTATTGCTATTTTTGCTAGAAAAATATTTTACGCCAAATTCGAGTAAAGGTTTCATTTTTGATAATTTTTATTTATTAAAAATAGTTTTTTAATAAGTTTTACTTATGGAATAATTTTATCTTTTTTCAATTGAAATAAATTCGCGCTTAGTGCTTCCTGCATATAATTGACGGGGTCTGCCGATTTTAAATGCCGGGTCTTCGATCATTTCTTTCCATTGCGAAATCCAACCCGCCGAACGCGCAATCGCAAAAATTACCGTGAATAAATTACTTGGGATTCCCAAAGCTTTGTAAATAATTCCCGAATAAAAATCGACATTTGGAAAAAGTTTTCTAGAAACAAAATATTCATCATTTAAAGCAATTTTTTCAAGCTCAATGGCGATATCGAGAAGTGGATCTTTAATGCCAAGTTCTCCCAAAACTTCATCACATGCCTTCTTCAAAACCGAAGCGCGCGGATCATAATTTTTATAAACACGATGTCCAAAACCCATCAAACGGAATGGATCATTTTTATCCTTAGCACGCTTAATAAATTCAGGAATTCTATCTAAAGTTCTAATTTCTTGAAGCATCTCAATCACCTCTTCATTGGCTCCGCCGTGAGCTGGACCCCATAATGAAGAAATACCCGCGCCGATACAAGCAAAAGGATTGGCACCCGACGAACCCGCCAAACGCACCGTTGATGTTGAAGCATTTTGCTCGTGATCGGCGTGCAAAACGAAAATCATCTCCATAGCTTTAACGATGGTTGGGCTTACTTTATAATTTTCGGTAGGTTTTTCAAACAACATTTGTAAAAAATTTTCAGCAAAACCAAGATTATGTTTTGGATAAATAATCGGCTCACCGATTGAATATTTGTAAGCCATCGCTGCCAAAGTTGGCATTTTAGCGATGATTTTATAAACCACATCGAGACGCCCTTCAGAGGTTGTTAAATCCATAGTTTCGTGATAAAAAGCCGACAAAGAAGCAACAGCTCCGACCATAATTGCCATCGGATGCGCCTTACGCGGAAAGCCTCGCAACAAAATATTGATTTGATCATGAACCAACATATTGCTTTTAATATTTTTGCTAAAATCTTGATATTGATTTTGATTAGGCAAATCGTGATTCAACAATAAATACGCCACCTCTAAATATTCGGCTTTTTTCGCCAAATCTTCGATTGAATAACCGCCGTGACTCAACACGCCTTTATCGCCATCGATGTAAGTAATTTTTGATTCGCATGATGCAGTTGACAAAAATCCAGGGTCATAAGTGAACATTCCGCTTTCTTTGTAAAGCGAAGAAATGTCGATAACATCTTGCCCAATTGAAGCTTTTCTAATTGGAAGATTTATCTCTTTGCCATCTGGTAGAGTAAGCTTGGCGAAATCTGGCATAATAATTTTAAATTTGAAATTTTGAGGTATTAACACAATACAAAAATAAAACTAAATTTCATCACTTGCAACAACTCGTTATGAAAATTTGAAAATTTATTTTTGGGTTAAATTTGTTGACCAAAATAAATTTAATTTTTTTCGTAGAATTATAACATTGGCAATTTAAAATTAAGAGAATTATTAACCAAAAAACAAACCCAAATATGAAAAATAAATTAAAAATTTTTGAAGAAAAAAAAGTGCGAAGTGTTTGGAGTGAAGAAAAACAAAAATGGTTTTTTTCGGTGATTGACATCGTGGCAATATTAACTAATCAAGATGATTATTCTGCATCAAGGAATTATTGGAAAGTTCTGAAACATCGCTTAAATGAAGAGGGAAGCGAGTTGGTTACAAATTGTAACCAACTGAAAATGATGTCTTCCGATGGTAAATTTTATAAAACTGATGTTGCCGATACTGAAACTATTTTTCGATTAATTCAATCAATTCCAAGTCCAAAAGCCGAACCAATAAGAATGTGGCTTGCCAAAGTTGGCAATGATAGAATCAATGAATTAGCCGATCCCGAGCAATCATTAAATCGTGCTCGACAAAATTGGCAAAAATTGGGACGAAGTGAAAAATGGATTGCCCAAAGAATGACGGGACAAGAAACCCGCAACAAGCTAACTGATTACTGGAAAAATGCCGATGTTAAAGAAGGTGATGAATTTGCAATATTAACCAATATAATTCATCAAGAATGGACGGGCTTAAATACTTCACAACATAAAAAATTGAAGAATTTAAAAAGTCAAAATTTGCGCGATCATATGAATGAAGCGGAATTAATTTTTACCGCTTTGGCTGAATTTTCAACTCGTCAAATTGCTGAAAATCTAAGGTCTAAAGGCTTTGAAGAAAATAAAATTCCCGCCAAAAAAGGTGGTAAAATTGCTAGCGATGCCAAATTAGCTTTGGAGCAAAAAACTGGCAAAAGAATTGTTGATGGAAGTAATTTTTTATCTCCAAAAAAAATAAATAAAAAATTGAAATGACTTTCTTACAAATAAAAAATAAACCGATTTCTGAAACTAAAATCGTGGTGGCGATGTCGGGAGGCGTTGACTCATCTGTGGTAGCCTGCATTTTGCACGAGGCGGGTTATCAAGTAATCGGCATCACTTTACAACTTTACGATTTGGGCGAAGCCTTGAAAAAAAAGAATGCGTGTTGCGCCGGCGTTGATATTTACGATGCCAAAAAAGTTGCCGAAAAATTCGGTTTTCCGCATTATGTTTTGAATTATCAAAATGCCTTTAAAGAAGCGGTAATTGATGATTTCGCCGATTCATATTTGCGTGGTGAAACGCCAATTCCTTGCGTAAAATGCAATCAAACTGTAAAATTTGGCGATTTATTGAAAGTAGCACGCGATCTTGGTGCTGATGGTATGGCGACGGGTCATTATGTTCAAAAAATTATTAATTCCAAAGAAAAATCCGAACTCCACAAAGCCGTTGATCACGGCAAAGATCAAAGTTATTTTTTATTCGCCACCACGCAAGAACAACTTGATTTTTTGCATTTTCCGCTCGGCGGATTTAACAAAGAACATACGCGAAAATTAGCAGAAAATTATGGGCTTGAAGTCGCCAATAAACCTGATTCGCAAGATATTTGCTTTGTGCCCAATGGTGATTACGCTTCGGTGATAAAAAAGCACCGCCCCAACGCTTTCAAAGCAGGCGAGCTTATTCATATCGAGACTAAAAAAGTTTTAGGAACGCATGAAGGCATTATAAATTTTACTTTGGGACAGCGTCGTGGGCTTGGAATCGCCTACCCTCACCCGCTTTATGTTATTAAAATCGATCCGCAAAATAATCAAGTTTTCGTCGGCGAAGAACATTTTTTAGATCAACAAATTTTTACGATTCGTGATTGCAATTGGCTTATCGATTTACCCAAAATTGGTGAGAAATTTGAAGCCGAAATTCGCATTCGCTCCACCGCCAAAGAACATCCCGCAACGATCGAAATTTTAGAGAATAATCGCGCCAAAATTGTCATGAAATCGATGACGCGCGCTATCACGCCAGGGCAAGCAGGAGTTATTTATTTCAATGATCGTGTGGCTGGTGGCGGTTGGATTGAGAAAGCAACTTAAAAACTAGAATTCATTCGCCTTCGAAGCGATTCATCTTATCTCTAAATTTGTGCAAGCAAATTTAAGTAAACCTTATTTTGTGAAGCGAATTTAGTGCGTAGTAAACAATTATTTTTTATATGCTGATAACTTTGGTAAGTGAATGCGAAAAGAAAGCCTTATTAAGAACTAGAAGGGTTCTTGACGCTTTTGCCAATCGCATCGGCGAGAAAACTTGGCAAACAATTATAACTGAAGAAGGTTTAATTACCGTTAAAAATTTATTAAAAAAATCCGCCACCAAAAGCACCGCCGTAAGTTGTCATTGGCATCGTTCACGAAGTCGAAGCGAACTAGTTTGGATTGTTGGTAATCGTGATAAATTCAATGATGAAGGTTGCGTTGCGGTGAATTGGACGGATAAGGAATTATTTATGGATATAAAAAATAACAAACCTCAGGAAAATATGATTTATGCAAACACTCAATTACAACCACTAGAACAACATCTTTTTGCGGTTGGATATTTAGCAGAATTATTGCATAAAAAATTAATTCCCAATCTTTCCGGTTATCAATATTCTCCTACATTTATTGCTGGCTGTTTACATGATTTGGGCAAAATTGATCCCCATTTTCAAGAGTGGGTAAAAAAGCCAAAAAAAAATGATTACGAAGCTGATGACGGGCAACATATTGATGATAAAAAATTTAATTTTGAAAAACATCCGCGACACAACGAAATTTCAGTTTTACTTTATCAACTATTTGATCGCTTAGATTTAAGCTACATAAATCCAGATAACAAGGAGTCGATAAAGCATTCAATTTATTGGCATCACACAAAACCATTTCGTAAGGAAAAAGATTTTGCAAACTATGGAGATATTTATTCAAAACTAGTTTCAAATTTCAAAGATCTTTCATTTTCAATCCTAATAGAAGGAAGCATTAAAATTATTAATCATGTAAGCGACATTAATAAAAAATACCGCAACAATTCGGATTTCGCGACATCGAAAATCTTTAATTTAGAAATTAATTTAAACACCATAGATGCTTCGCTAAGATCATGGCAAAATATACCACTACCGCAATATAAAGAATACAAATCGGAAGAAAATATCTCAAAATATTTATCTCAAATTTCAATCAATGCCAACAATAATTTAATGCGCTCCTGCATTATTGCCGCTGATCGCAAAATTTCATCTTTTAGCGCAGAAGAACTGCAAAAATGCATTGAAAATAATCAACTAGAAGACCTTTTGAATGATTTTTTGCCAAATGAATCAAATCTAAAATCGGACATAGAAAATTGTCTTAAAAATTTCCCCAAAAGCGATCGCACTATTAAGCAACAAGAAATCGCAAACCAGTTATCTGAGATTTCAAAAGTTGCGGTTCTCGCTGGTCCAGCTGGATGTGGTAAAACAAAAATTGCCCTTGAGTGGGCAAAGTTAAAAAATACTCAACAATTAATTTGGATTTGTCCAAGAGTTCAAATTTGCCAAGGCTTGTTTGAAGAATTAACTGAAAAATATTTGCCCAATACTCAAATTGAAATTTATACGGGAGAATTTAAATTTACTAATAAGTGGAACAATTTAACTAGTGAAAAAAATTATTTTAGTGGAGATATTGTTATTACTACAATAGACCAAATTTTTAATACCATAATTTCGCATAAAAAAGCTGATACTTTAATTGATTATTTGAGTGTTCATGTTGTGTTCGATGAATTTCATGAATATATTAATATGCCGGCTTTCAATCTCCTTTTTGCCGAACTTATTTATGCAAAACAACTACAAAGTTCATTGGCAAATTGTCTTCTTGTTTCAGCGACACCAAATTATTTTTATCTTAAAGAAATTCTAAAAATTGGAGAGGATAAAATAGTAGAAATGCCATCATTTAATCAAACTCAATATAAAATTGAATTTAAAACTTTTGACGAAACCAAGCTTGACCAAACCAATCCACTCTATCAAAAACAAGGTTCTAACACTTTTGTTATAAGCAATACAGCACTAACTGCACAAAAAAGTTTTATTTTCAATCAGCATCAAGAAGAATCGATTCTTCTTCATTCAAAATTTAAAAAAAACGATAAAGCAAAACTTTTTAGCGAGGTATTAGAATCATTTCGCAAAGATGGCACTCAACAATTTAATGTTTTACGAAGTGGGCCAATTGTTCAAGCTTCGCTGAACATAAGTTGCGATTATATGATTAGTGAAATGGATATAGCAGAAAATATCTTACAAAGACTAGGAAGGCTTGATCGTTTTGGTAAAAATCATGATAAAATAAATGTTCTCACAATTGCGATTTCGCAAGATGCTTCAAATGGGAAATGCATTGGAAATAGCGCAAGATTTCTAAGCTCAATGAATTCTTGGCAATCAACAAAAGCATGGTATAATTTTTTAAATTCTTCTCTGGGTGAAACGCCAACAACCCTTCCAAAGATTTACGAGCTTTATAAGAAATTTTATGAATTTGATGATGCAAAAAAATTAATCGGCTCTGATTTATTAAAATCACTACAAGAAAGTGTTCAATTAATTAACAAAAAGGTTATAGATCCAATCAAAATAATTTCTGATAAAAAAGAAGGGCGCGCCAAAATCAGAAAAAATTCATTAAGAGGTGATAATTATTTTGTGCAAATGTCGGTTTGCGATTTAACCGATTTTAAAAATCCAAAATTTATCGATCGTTACGCATATGAAATGCCAAATAATGATAGAGTTGAGATTGATAATTTGACTGCATCAAGAGATGAAATTGAAGGTTATGGAAATAGTAACAAAAATCTACTTTCTCATATGATGAAAAAGCATCACAATATCAAAGAAAAAAACAGGGTTTATAAAGATTTTATCTTGCTTAATGAAGCAAGAGATCCAGAATCTCCGATATACTTAAGTTATATACCAAACGATTTAGCGCAGGTAAGTGGCGAAAGTGCTCGACATGAATATGCAATTTATTATGCCGTTTGTGACAAACAGCCTATTGGCGCAATTTCTATTAAACAATTAATTTCAAATGAGGAATAATTATGCAAAAAATAACAGGTATTAAAAGTTTGGATTTTAAAGTAACCGCAAAAGGTTATGGAGTGGTTAATTGGAATGGTCCCACCACTTTAACAGGAGATGATGGAAAAACAGTAGATAATCACACCTTGCCAAAATTGAGAGGATATACCAACCTTACTGGTAAGGTAAAAGACGAAACTGGTTACAAATACAAAAAACAAGCAACAGATATAAACTTCAAAGAAACCCCTCTTTACATAAGTCAAAATTGTATTCGTCATCATTTATTTAGAGAGCAAAATTTTGATTTACACTACGCAAAAGATAAAAATTTACTAAATGTTTTAACTTCCATAACAGGCTTAATAAGGGGTTATGTAGTTCCTTCAAGCCAATGCAAACGCACTAGTCCTTTATTATTAGAAGATTTTGTTGATCAACTTGGAAATGGAAATTTTGAACAATTAGGAAAATCTGGATCAAAAGAAAAAGAAAAAGATGACAAAGGTAAAGATGTCGCTAGCAACTCATTCTTTTCAAAAACTACTTTTGGAGAAACTGAGTATTTAGCTTATGGCTCAATCAGCATTGAACAACTTCAATTTATTTCACTTGATAAAAAATTTGATCGCGCATCGATGGTAATCAAAGATAATGAGGGAGAAAAGGTTGCCAATGAAATTGAGAAATTCATCAAAAGCCTAGACTCATCACGCAATCCAAGGGCAATTTTTCATCAAAATTATGTAAGAAGTGGAACAATTTTTGAAGAAGGTGAAGTTGGTATTTTGTTAGATAATGAGGCTATCGATATCTTGGTAAAAGAAACGCTCAATATGATTCAGGATTTAAGTATAAAGCAAGCAAAAGGGTATATGTATGTTGATAGCCTTGAAGTTGATTACAATGACAGCAACAAAATGATGAGAATTAAACGAGATAAAAACTCAATCGCATCCGAACCAAAAACCAAATATGCTTCTTACTTCTATACAAAATAAGGGGATTCTAAAATGCAAATTTTAATTAAATACGAAGCCTCATGGCGAAATTCTTTTTTAGGCGGAACTAACAACGAAGCTCTTCCAAAGAATGGAAGAGGTTTTGTTGGATCTATAAAAAAACTAGGAGATAAAAATCCAGAAAGCGGTTTATTTGAAAATTTTCTATCGCGAGGAATTAGTCATGATACCGTCATGGGAATTATAAATCGCCTTATTGGAGACCAGAGAAAACTATACCAAGCTAGAAGTGATAAAAATTACTATTTTCTAGAAATTGATGATGAAGAAAAAGTAAAATTTAAAAATATAGAACAAAATTCTAGTGAGATGGTTTATATTCGCAATATAACGGGAAGCACCGATCAAAATTCTTTTTCTGGAATGATAAAAGGGAGTGATCCGATTTTTAACTCCGATTACTCAAAAAGCCTTTGGGGAGTTTTATTTTTAGAATTTCATGAATTATGTAACTTCATAAATGACAAGAATTTTTCTATAAGCACAGATTCAGATTTTGATCCATTAAGTATTGTAAATCGTTTTGAAAAACTTGGAAAGTTAAAAGTCTCTGAGATTTCAGAAATAACCAAAAAAGCAATATTAGAATTACAAAATAGATATCCTGATATTAAATATCTTGACGACAAGGATAACATAAAACCCTTGGCACTCTATTGCTCAGCACTTTACCTTCAAGTTTTTCGCCTAAGTCAAAAATTTGACCTATCAAATTCATTAACAAAAAATGGATTGATTAGTGGAATAGCAAAAGGTGGCTCATTCACTATGAAAGATTTCATGGATAAATTTACAACTGGGGACAAAAAAATAGTATGGGGAAATCCATATCTATTAAAAGAAAGGCGCAAAGGCGAAGGAGAAGTAAGTTCGGTTTTAACCAAATCCAGCGGAACTTTAGAAATACAAATCGACATTCCAAAAGAGAAAGCCAAGCAACTTGAAGAAATGATTGAAAATGCTGGGGTGTCAAGTTTTTACCTTGGTAAAAAAGGTTTGGCTTATGTTGAAGAAATTACAATTTAGGAGAATAAATGAAATATTACATTGAAATTACGATTGACGAAAAAAATCAAAATTTTTTTGAAATCCTCTCCCGCCTCTTCTACCTTACCCATCTAGGTTTGGTCGAGGTGGCGAAGATTGGCAATAATCCCGATAAATCTAATATTGCCATCGCTTTTCCTGAATATAAATATAGCGAAAATGTTGCCATCAAAAAAGATGAAAGTAATAAAAATACCAATAATAAAAGCCCCACCAAAAAAGGCTTTGGCATTATTGGCTCTAAGATTCGTCTCTTTGCAAAAAATCGTGAAGATTTAGAAAATTTCAACGCTAGTTCAAGATTTTCATCAATCATTGATTATGTAAAAATCACTGAAATTCTTGAAGTGCCAAGCTCCAAAATCACTTCTTACGCGGTTTTTATGCGTCACCAAGAAAAAACCAATCTTGAAAAAATTTCTAAAAGATATCTTGATCGTGAACAGAAATTATTGAATATTATAAATAATTCACCAGACCAAACAGAAATTAACAAGGCTCAACAACAATTAACAGCCCGCCAAAATCGCCGTCAAAACCTTGATATTAATCAATTTATTGCCAGCGAAGAATATAATAAAAAACAATTAGCAAAAGTTTTTTTGCCTCACATTAATGTTAAAAGTAACGACAAAGCCTCCCAAGAAAATCGCCAAAATTATTTTAAATTATGGGTTAAAAAAATCTCGGTTGCCAACCAAGTTTTCGGCGAATTTAGCACTTACGGCTTCGCTCAAAACCTTCATGGCAAAGGCTCAAGCACTGATTTAGCCGACATAAATCAACTTCCCACCATTCCTGAATTTTAAAATTTATCAAATGGAAAATCATTTTAATTCCTCAGATTTAAAAACTATTTTGCATTCCAAAAGAGCAAATATTTATTATCTCGAAAAATGTCGCGTCCTCGTCAAAGACGGCAGAGTTGTTTACCTTACCGAAGAAAAAAAACAAAATTCTTATTACAATATTCCAATCGCCAACACTACCGTTATTCTTCTCGGAATTGGCACCTCAATCACACAATCCGCAGTGCGAATGCTTGCTTCCGCTTCGGTTTTGATCGGCTTTTGTGGCAATGGCGGAACGCCTTTAATTTTGGGCAATGAAGTTGAGTGGCTATCTCCGCAAAGTGAATATCGACCAACCGAGTATTTCCAAGGCTGGATGCGGTTTTGGTTTGACGATGAAAAACGACTCGACATCGCCAAAAATTTTCAAAAATCGCGGATAAATTTTTTAAGAGAAACTTGGCAAAATGATCGCGATTTAAAGCAAGAAGGTTTTCTTATAAATGAAAAATTTATTAATGATTTATTTAATAAATTTTATGACGAAATCGATTTAGCGAGGAAACCCGGAGACCTACTCCAACAAGAAGCAGTTCTAACCAAAAATCTTTATAAAATTGCCACCAATATTACTAAATTAGAGAATTTTACTCGCGAAAGAGAAGCTAACGACATCGCCAATATTTTTTTAAATCATGGCAATTATTTGGCTTATGGCTTGGGTGCTACAACTCTGTGGGTTTTGGGCATACCGCATGGCTTTGCGGTAATGCATGGCAAAACCCGTCGAGGCGCTCTAGTATTCGATGTGGCGGATTTAATTAAAGATGCAATTATTTTACCTTGGGCTTTTATTTGTGCTAAAGAAAAAATGCGTGAACAAGAATTTCGTCAACAAATTTTACAAAAATTTATTGAACATAAAGCTTTGGATTTTATGTTTGAAGAAGTCAAAAATAATGCTTTAAAATTTTAATTATTTTCATGACAAATTAATTTAAAAATTTAACTTCCTCTCTTAAAAAAAATTCTAATTTTTCAAATTATTTAAAAAAATCATCAAACAAAAAATATTTTTAAAACATTGATTTTGCATTCTAAAATTTTTCAAATAAAATTAACCTAAATTTTTACCCAAATTTTTTTGAAAATTTTGAAGCCTTGAGAATAAAGGATCCACAATGTTATAAAAAAACTTTGGTTAAAATCCTAAAAATACCCGCCAAAGATTGATAATACTCAATCTCTTGTCAAAAAATTCCTATAAGCTGCCGCGCAGGCAGCTTAGAAAAATACAAAACGCAAGCAGAAGAACTCAACATAATAAGCTGCCGCGCAGGCAGCTTAGAAATGCAATAAAGAAGGCTTCTTCGTTAGCTGTAAATAAGCTGCCGCGCAGGCAGCTTAGAAATGTGAATCAACTTGAGTTCAACGCTAAGAAACATAAGCTGCCGCGCAGGCAGCTTAGAAAATAAAGGGCGATATAGGAGTAGCAAGCCTTGCATAAGCTGCCGCGCAGGCAGCTTAGAAATTGCTAATTATTTTTATAATATTGAAATAATCATAAGCTGCCGCGCAGGCAGCTTAGAAATGTAAAGATTAATTCTTTTTGATGATTAGATAATAAGCTGCCGCGCAGGCAGCTTAGAAATTATTGGTTTTATTCGGGTGTCCGAAGTGTCTATAAGCTGCCGCGCAGGCAGCTTAGAAACATATGAGTTTGAGCTCGAATATTTACCGCAAATAAGCTGCCGCGCAGGCAGCTTAGAAAATATTAAAGCGCTCTCTAATTCGCTTTGTATTATAAGCTGCCGCGCAGGCAGCTTAGAAATAAAGTCAACAACCTCACCGTTTCCGATTCTTATAAGCTGCCGCGCAGGCAGCTTAGAAAAAACGAACAAGCTTTAAATCTAGCTTTTAAGCATAAGCTGCCGCGCAGGCAGCTTAGAAATAATTGTCAAATTTATTTATTTCGTCGTTTATATAAGCTGCCGCGCAGGCAGCTTAGAAAACACATATATCGCACGCTTCTTTTTATCATCAATAAGCTGCCGCGCAGGCAGCTTAGAAATTACCAGAACTTGCGATTAATTGCAAATAGTCATAAGCTGCCGCGCAGGCAGCTTAGAAAATTGTCAACATGAGAAAGATTTAACAAAATATATAAGCTGCCGCGCAGGCAGCTTAGAAAGGATTGAATATGTTGATTGGAAAGACTTTAGAATAAGCTGCCGCGCAGGCAGCTTAGAAATTCAATATGATTTTTTGCGATATCTGAAAATAATAAGCTGCCGCGCAGGCAGCTTAGAAAAAACATCCGCAATTACGGCGTGAAGCTCTTTAATAAGCTGCCGCGCAGGCAGCTTAGAAAGATATTTCAACTAATTGTTTCCGATGATTAAAATAAGCTGCCGCGCAGGCAGCTTAGAAAATTCTTTCTGCTACTGGCGGCTCTGGTGCTTCATAAGCTGCCGCGCAGGCAGCTTAGAAACTCACAAGTTGCTTTTAATCGCGCTGGTTGCGATAAGCTGCCGCGCAGGCAGCTTAGAAAAGTAACTTGTAAACCACCAGATACTCCGCCAGATAAGCTGCCGCGCAGGCAGCTTAGAAATCGATTGCCTGTAATTGATTAATTTTTTCGTTATAAGCTGCCGCGCAGGCAGCTTAGAAAATTTGAGTTTTAGGAGCTTCGACAACAATAGGATAAGCTGCCGCGCAGGCAGCTTAGAAACTTATCGGTCTTGTATCCATCCGCGCAGATCTATAAGCTGCCGCGCAGGCAGCTTAGAAATAAAAATGAACTTAGAAAATTTCAACGAAACAATAAGCTGCCGCGCAGGCAGCTTAGAAAACACGAAGAGGAAAGCGATTATTCTAGTCAAAATAAGCTACCGCGCAGGCAGCTTAGAAATCTTAAATGTTGTAACGATATTTAGGTTTCTAATAAGCTGCCGCGCAGGCAGCTTAGAAAAAAATTTAAAGTTATTTCTTGATTGTCCATATATAAGCTGCCGCGCAGGCAGCTTAGAAAAATAGTAATTTTGGACATAATTTTTTTTATTTATAAGCTGCCGCGCAGGCAGCTTAGAAAAGTTTTAAATAGTCTTTACAATAATTAAGCCTATAAGCTGCCGCGCAGGCAGCTTAGAAATTTTTCAAATTCAGCACTAAACCAAACTAAACATAAGCTGCCGCGCAGGCAGCTTAGAAAGTCATTGCTGACATTGATACTGGCGGGCTTTGATAAGCTGCCGCGCAGGCAGCTTAGAAAAATTTATCATTTTTTCAAATATGGTTGGAATGATAAGCTGCCGCGCAGGCAGCTTAGAAAGTTTTAAAAGCAATTGATAATTATTTTAATGTATAAGCTGCCGCGCAGGTAGCTTAGAAAGTTTTAAAAGCAATTGATAATTATTTTAATGTATAAGCTGCCGCGCAGGCAGCTTAGAAAAAGAATTAACTTGGTCGCCTTGCCCCTCCTTGATAAGCTACCGCGCAGGCAGCTTCAAAATAAAAATGAAATTTTCAATTGAGAAAAGCGACGAAGCCATAAGTAATAATTTCCAAAAAATGAATTTTTACAAAAGTAAATTTCTTGATTTTGTTATACATTTTCCCATTTCAACTTTTTGTATAATCTTAAAACCGTTGATAATCTGAGCTTTTTTGACCCCCCACGATTCTAAAAACTTAACTACCGTTAAGTTTCTAGAATCCGCTCCCCCTCAAGGGGGGAGCTACATCCCGTAGGTATTGCGAGTTTTTTGTAAAATGTATAGGTGTAAGCTAGTAATCCCAGGGGTTATAAGCTGCCGCGCTGGTGGCGGTTGGATCGAGAAAGCAACTTAAAAAAACGCTTAAATTTTTTTAAAATCAAACAATATCAAGAATTAGTTAGAATTAACATAACTTTGTTTTACTCTTTCAAATCTAAAGTTACTTTTATAGATTAATATTAATAATTATTAATTTATGAAAGCAAGTTTAGATGAAGGAAACCAAGATAAACAATTGTCACCAAATATCCGTGCCGATGAATTAAAAAAATTAACAATTGGTGAATTGCTAGAAATATCGCATTTAAATAGAAGTGAAATTGAGCAAAGAGTTTTAATTGTTGATGAAATATTTAAAGAATTCCCTGAGATCGATAAAGAAAATCAAGCAAAGCTACTTAAAATCAAAACGAAGTTAGAAAGAGGTAATGGAATTGGCGATATCGATGACTTAATTAACCAAAAATACCTAAGCCCAGCATTAATGTTACGATTATCAAATAGTCTTGGTGATGAATCATACTCAACACCAGAAGAAAAGGAAAATACTAAAATTAAAAACCAAGAAGAACTTCCGTGCAGAGAATTGAATTCAATAAATTTTTCTCAGTTAGAATTTTCTAATCATTTAAAAATAGAAAGGATTGATGAAAATCAATATTCTTTAAAGTATAATAAGGGGTTGAAAAATTCCGAAGATTTTGCGATGACATTAAAATTTAAAAATGATAAATGTAAAATTTTATTTAAGAGCACTTATCCAACAAATAAATCATATCATCCCGAAGAAATGCAAATTGCAATGCTTATAGAATTATTTTCTGAATTTCCTGAAATAAGTGAAAAATTATTGCTAATTCAAGAGTTAGATTTAGAGAACCGACGGTATAAAAAATTACAAAGCATTGGATATTTTATCGAAATTTACTAATCCAGAATTTGCTCCAACCAGAGAAGTAAATAGAGATTTCTTTCCTTCGACACCTAATGGCAACAATAGCATGAATTTTCTAAATCAATTAAAAAAATTACTTCCAAATACTCATTTTGCTTTAGATAAAACTAAAATAAAATCGGATTTGGATGAGCATCATAATTTAGTATTTAAATTTAAAGTTTCTCAAGAACCGATAAAGATTGATTTATCAAGTATTACACAGCCAACATCCAGCGAGACAATCTTACCACCACGTTCACTTACGAACTAATACCATTTCCAATAAAAAAAGTATCACTTGAAGATTATAAATTAAGCTTCATCTTTTTGGCTAAAAATCTTCAAAAAGTTGGTCGCGTTAAGACAGCGACAGGAACTCTCAGATGCAAAATTTATCACCACCTGCAAATCTTTTTCAAAGAAAAAATGAAGTATTTTTATCTATAAAACAACTTAAAAAAAACTAAAATTCATCGCGAATACGGCGATTCATTCGCCGTGGAAGCGATTCATTCGAAAGCTAAATTTGCGTTAGGTTCTTCGCGTTTAAAAAATAGCCTAAACGGCTATTTTTATCGAAGAACGGGATCAGGAACGAAGTGACGCTGGTCCCCGTCGCGAATCTTTTTTGAAAAAAAAAGATGAAGCGTTTATCAACAAGAACGATTATAAAAAAACTAAAATTCATCGCGAATACGGCGATTTACTCGCCGTGGAGCGATTCATTCGAAAGCTAAATTTGCGTTAGCAAATTTAATGCGTAAGCAAACAACTTTATTAAAACGGAATAAAAATTCGCACCAAAAGTCCGCCATATTTTTCGGAATCATCTAAGGAAATTCTACCGCCATGCGAGGTGATAGCATCAAGCGCAATCGCCATTCCAAGCCCTGAGCCAACCGATTCATTAACCTTATCAAGATTGCGCGAATTATCGATGCGATAAAATGGTTTAAAAACATTTTGGCGTTCTTTTTTTGGAATTCCCGGACCATCATCTTCAACTTCAATAATTAAATTATTTTGCGAAAGATAAGAATTTAAATATACTGTTTGAGAATGATTCAAGCCATTATTTATAAGGTTTTTCAAGGCACGATTGAGCGCTAATTTTTTTATAGGAATTTCAAAATCATTATCTATTTTGGTTTCATAAACTATGTTATGATTCATTTTTAAATAATAATCGATAATTTTTTCTGTTAAAAATTTATTAATCTTTGTAGTATTTATTTTTTCTTTATCATCGCCCCGAGCGAAATCCAAATATTCATTTACCAATTTTTCCATATCGTGAATATCACTTTTTAAATCCTCAATTTCAGAGCTTTGCTTCATCATTTCAAGTTGTAATTTCATGCGCGTAAGCGGAGTGCGTAAATCATGCGAAACCGCCGAAAGCATGTCGGTTCTTTGCGAAATTTGACGCATCACGCGCTCTTTCATTTTTATAAAAGAAATCGTTAGCGAACGAATTTCTTGCGAACCGCTTGGGCGAAGGTTTGAAACATCTTGACCTCGACCAAATTTTTCAGCTAAATCGCTTAAATTTTTTAAAACTCTAATTTGATTTCTAAAAAAAATAATTGAAATTAATGAAGTTAATATTGTGGTTAAAATCATCCAAAAAGTAAAAACATACGAACTTGAACTGGTGATTTTTTTAATTGGAATATCGAATGCCAAAATACCTCGCCCCGATTGAACTTTTACCGTTATCATATCGGTATTTTCATTATCTTCAAAAATTTGATAGGGCTTTAAACCATTATTAGCAAGCTCTGCTTTAAAGCGATTATAAGGGTCAATAATCGGATTAACATATTTATAAAATTTACTTTTATGCCAATCGCTATCGGCAATTTTTTTCGTTTTCAGCCAACGATTATGCTCAAAAGAAAATTTCATTCCCGTATTATCAGAAAGCTCTTTTAACAACGATTTATATCCTGGTTTATTGACGGAATTTTTAACAAAAACCATTTCGGCAATAACGCCTCGCGCCATGTGCTTCGTGATTACATCGAGATGCGCATAATAAAAAACATAAATCGAAACAAGTTGTACAATCAACGCTGAAACGATGATTATCATCATTGAGCGTCCGAATAAAGATCTAGGGATAAATTTTTTCAACCTTTGCATTTGTGAAAATTGGTTTTATAATTTTAAAAAAACGACTTCTAATAATTTTTAAAAAACATGGAAAATAAAATTACCGCGAGCAATGTTAATCTTTATTATGGACAAAAACAAGCTTTGTTTGGCGTAAACATTAATTTCAAAGAAAAGACAGTTACCGCCTTGATTGGGCCGTCAGGATGCGGTAAATCTTCTTTTTTACGATGCTTAAATCGCATGAATGACACGATTTTAAATTGTAAAATTGATGGTGAAATTTTACTAGATGGCAAAAATATTTATCACAATGAACTTGACTTGGTCCTTCTTCGCGCAAGGGTCGGCATGGTTTTTCAAAAACCCAATCCCTTCCCTAAAACTATTTATGAAAATGTCGCTTACGGTCCAAAAATTCATGGACTTTTTCAAAAAAAATCTGAGCTTGATAATATCGTCGAAGAAAGCCTAACTAAGGCCGGATTATGGAACGAAATTAAAGATCGTCTTCACGATCAAGCAAGCGCTTTGTCGGGCGGACAACAACAGCGACTATGCATTGCGCGCACAATCGCCATCGAACCCGAAATTATTTTGATGGACGAACCGTGCTCTGCCCTTGACCCAATTGCCACCGCGAAAATCGAAGAATTAATCGACGAACTTAAAGAAAATTTCACGATTATTATCGTTACTCACTCGATGCAACAAGCGGCGCGAGTTTCCGACATGACGGCATTTTTTAATATGGGAAAAATTGTTGAATATGGTACGACCGACAAAATTTTTACTAACCCGGCGAATCAACAGACTCAAGATTATATCACTGGTCGTTTTGGTTAATTTTAAAAAATAACAATGTTTGGTTTTTCTTTAGCAGAACTATTTTTAGTTTTATTGGCAATTCTTATTTTTATCAAACCGCAAGACCTGCCGGAGATTGCGCGCTTTATCGGTAAGGCGATTTATCATGGCAAAAAACTTTATCAAAAACTCAAAAATTCTTTGACGGATTTAGAAAAAGAATTTGAGCTTGATAGCCTTCGACACGAAGTAAATCAAGCGATCGCCTCGGAAAAACTAAAGCATGAAGATATTGATGAAGACACAACTGTAATAGTTGACATGTATGGCAATGAGCATCGCGTTAATAATATCAAAGAAATTCGCAGTGATTTAGATGATGAAAAACTTAAGCAAGAAGTTGAAGAAAATAACGCTTTGAACAAATCGAGGGTTGATAAAAAAAGTGAAAATTGAAGAAATTCATAGATTTTTAGAACACTCACAACGCCTGCGGAGTAATCGCTCTTCCCATGGTGGAGCTTACACCCCTTCATTTTATTACAATACTCGTAAAACCTTCATGCTCTAGCTCCCCCCTTGAGGGTTATTTGCGTTGATTTTATTATATCACGAACTCCCTCCCAAATCAAAAACAAAACCAATATTAATTGAGCGCGAAACATTATTAATCAAGGGCTTGTCTGGCGCATCGCGATAGCGTCTATTTTCAAAATTATGGCGAATTTCAAAAGATAATTTTTGATTTAAACGATAAATTAAACTAGTTTTAAATTCATTGTCCAAGCTATAACGATCGATAAAAAAATAACTGCGCTGATTAAGCGTAAAATTCTCCCAAAATTTGTAATTTAAGCGAGTCGAAAGAATGTAATCAATTTCGCTTCCTAAATTTTTCATTACATGATTTGAAGTGCTTAAATCGACTTCCAGCTTATCTTTGAAAAAAATGTAACCAAACCCTGTGGCCGTTCGATTATCGTAGTAGAAACTCGACATGTCGTCATAAATCGTGCGGTGGTAAAAAACTCCATAAAAATTACTCGCCAAAATTCGCGATTTGCTAGCAAAAGTTGCGTCATAAAGTTCGGAAGTTTTTATATCAAATTTCTTTTTTTTACCACTGCCAACATCGGCATATTTGACTTCGTGATCAAAATTTAATTCATGAATAAAATTCATACTTTGATAAAGATAGCGCGATGTCGCTTGATAATTTCGCGAATTATTATCGGAAGAATAATTGCCAGTTAATGATAAATATTGTTTGGCTCGACTGCCTTTGTAAAATTTTTTTGTCCTCGGCGAAACAATAGCCTCGCGGGTTGAGCGCGTTTCAATTGCAAAGGAATTGTTGGCGTTAAAAAATATGCACAAAAAAATTAGTGCTGAAAAAACTAGCTTGGAAGTTGTTGGCATTTGGGTTTAGAATTCGTGGTGTTGATGTTGGGTTTTTGGGTTTTTTAGTGGTGTAAAATTAAATTAGCGTGGATTGCTTGGTGCAACTGGCGCTGGAACTGGTTGAGCCGGCACTGGTTGAGCTTGCACTGGAGCATTTTCAACTGGAACAGTAGGTTGAACCTGAGGAGCATTAGCATCAACATTATCAAGCGCTGGCGCGTTTGGATCAACAACTTCTTCAGTAGAAATGCCAATTTCACCATTTTCATTTGATAAGTCAGGCAACTCAACTTCTTGCTCATCTTGATTTTCAAGCCAACTCATGTGACTTTTAACGGATTCGGAATATTTTACCCCTAAGAAAAAAGAAAATATTATTAGGGCAATTATAACGATTACTTCAACAGTTTTAATCATAAAAAAATTATTTAGTTAAGGTTTAAGATTACTTAAAAATAAAATTCATTTAATTTAATGCAAATGTTTTTTTAAGTTTTTGAAAAATATTACAAAATATTTAAAATTGGATGTTCAATATAACGACGCAACGCTTTCAAAAATTCAGCGCCAATTGCACCGTCAACCGCACGATGATCACATGATAAAGTTACATTCATCATATGTCCAATCTTAATTTGTCCATGCTCAACTATCGGTTTTTCAACCGCGCGAGACACCGCCAAGATACAACTTTGCGGAGGATTAACAATTGCCGAAAAATTATCGATTCCAAACATTCCTAAATTTGAAATACTAAAAGTTCCACCTTGAAATTCTTCAGGCGCAAGTTTACCTTCGCGAGCTTTTTTAGCAAGCTGTTTGGATTCCTTAGAAATTGCTTGAATTGATTTTTGATCAGCATTTTTAATGATTGGAGTTATTAGACCGCCATCAATCGCCACTGCCATTGAAATATCAACATTATTATAAATTAAAATTGCGTCATCGGTCCAAGATGAATTGGCTTCAGGAACTTTTTTCAAAGCCATCGCCGTCGCTTTAATTATCAAATCATTAACCGAAATTTTGTAAGCCGGATTGCCGTTTTCATCGAGCTCAGCGACCTCATTTAAGGCATGCCTTAATTCATTTAATTTATCAATTTTGAACTCGCACGATAAATAAAAATGCGGAACATTTTGTTTCGATTCTAACAATCTTTTAGCGATTACTTTGCGTATATTATTATTTTTAACGGCATAAAACTCTTGCGAATTGCGATGAACAACCCCTTGACGCGAACCACCATTTTTTACAAAACCCAAAACATCATCTTTGATTATTCTACCATGCGGACCAGAGCCTGCAATTTGCGACAAAATAACGCCCTCTTCTTTGGCAATTCTTTTGGCAAGTGGGCTAGCTTTAACAATATTTGAATCACTTAAAGTGCTTAAATTTTTTGACAAAATTTGTGCTGTACTTGCTGAATTATCAACAGTTTGTACTGATTTTTTTTCTTCAACAATTTTAGCTTCTTCAACTTTTTTTGTGGCGTTTTCTGAAGCATAATTTTCAAGAGCTTTTTTATCTTCTCCATCCTCTAAAATTAAAGCGATACAACTATTGACGGCAACATTTTCAGTGCCCTCGGCGACTAAAATTTTACCCAAAGTTCCTTCGTCAACCGCTTCAACTTCCATGGTTGCTTTGTCGGTTTCGATTTCAGCGATAACATCGCCGGCTTTGATTTTATCGCCTTCTTTTTTTACCCACTTAGCAAGATTGCCCTCTTTCATGGTCGGAGAAAGCGCAGGCATTAATATTTCAATTGGCATTTTATAATTTATTTTGGTTATTTTTTAAAAAAAAATTTTGCTAAAATAATATTTTTAAGCAACTAATAAGTCTAGTTTTATTTACAAATTATAATCACTTACGAGCATCAAAACCATCGCGTAAACCTTCGGCGATAAAAACTAAAATCGTTAAAATTAAAGTAATAATTACGAAGCCAGAAATGCCCAGCCAATAAGCGTTGATATTATTTTTACCTTGAGCAAGAAGTTCGCCAAGTGATGGTGAACCAACAGGCAAGCCAAGTCCAAGAAAATCAAGAGCAGTTAAAGTGGTGATTGACGACGCTAATAAAAATGGTAGATTGGCGATAATTATCGGCGAAGCATTTGGCAAAATTTGCTTTAAAATTATGCGAAAACTCGAAGCTCCCAAGGCTTTGCTGGCTAAAATATAATCGAAATTGCGTAGACGCAAAAATTCCCCGCGCACATAAGAAACTACGCCAAGCCAGCTAAACATCAGCATCAAAATCAATAATGTTGAAAAACTTGGAGCAATTATTGACGATAAAATTATTAATAAAAACATGACGGGCAAGCTTGACCAAATTTCAATAAATCTTTGTAAAAATAAATCGATGCGTCCGCCAAAATAGCCCTGCACTGCCCCCAAAAAAATGCCAATTATTAATGAGAAAAAACTTAAAATTAAGCCGAAAATTAATGAAATTCTGATGCCATAAATTATTCGCGATAAAACATCGCGCCCTTGATCGTCAGTGCCAAGAAGATTTGATTTTGTAGGTTGCGAAGGTGCTCTATCTTTAACCGCCAAATTAATTGTATCGAAAGAAAATGGAATTGGTGCAAAAATTATCCAACCATTTTTTTTAATTAAATTTTGTACCTCGGGGTCAAGATAATCTGCACTCGTTAATAATTCGCCACCAAATTTTGTTTCGGCGATTTCTTGAAAAATTGGCATGTAAAATTTACCATCGAATCTTACTAAAAGCGGTTTGTCATTGGCGATAATTTCGGCAAAAAATGAAGCTATAAATAAAAAGCCAAAAATCAACAACGAGTAATAAGCTCTCTTATTTTTTTTGAATTTAATTATAAATTCTTTGCTAAACATAATAATTGTAAATTTTAACGAATTGTTAATTTTGGATTATTTCATGAATTTTATTTTTACTCAATTTTTAAATTAAGCAAAAGATTTTTGATCAACTTATTATTTTTAATCTTAACAAAAAAGCTCTTCTCCTTTTTTGGTGGAGAAGAGCTTTTTGTATTTTTAATATTCTTAAATTTTTTTTATAAAATTTAATTTATTGAACTATTTTTGTTCGTTCGCCATTTTTCTATATCTACTCGCCATCAAGCCTGTTCCAGCTGGAATCAAGCGACCGACGATAATATTTTCTTTCAAACCGCGTAAACTATCAACGCGACCTTGAACCGCTGAATCAGTTAAAACTCGAGTTGTTTCTTGGAACGAAGCAGCCGAAATGAATGATTTAGTTTGCAACGAAGCTTTAGTGATTCCGAGCAATACTGGAGAGCATTCCGCTGGTTTCATTTTGCTGTCGATCATTTTGACATTACCTTGTTCGAAAACATCGCGATCAACATATTCGCCCGCTAATAATGTAGTATCTCCAGAGCTAGTAACCTCAACGCGCTTCAACATCATCGAAATAATTACTTCGATATGCTTGTCGTCGATTTTAACGCCTTGCATACGATAAACTTTTTGAACTTCGTTTACCATGTATGAAGTAAAGGCTTGCATGCCTTGAATTTTAAGAATGTCATGAGGAACAAGATTTCCGTCGATTAAAACATCACCTCTTTTTACTGAATCACCCTCACCTACGAATAAGTGTTTAGTTTTAGAAATACTATATTCGATCGGCTCTTTTGAAGCGTCATCAGGACGAACAATAATACGACGCTTAGTTTTGTAATCTTTACCAAATTCGATTTTTCCATCAACTTCACTCATGATGGCAGCGTTCTTAGGTTTACGAGCTTCAAACAACTCGGCAACTCTTGGAAGACCACCCGTGATATCACGAGTTTTCGAAGATTCTTTTGGAATTCTGGCGATTACATCACCCGTTTTAACTTCATCACCGTTAGATATACCAATGATTGTTCCGATTGAAAGAGCATATTCTTTTAAAGGATTTTGAGTGCCGTCTTCAACTGAAAGACGCGGTTTTAGATCCTGTTTTGAATATTGTTTCCAATCCATAACAATTTTAGTCGAAACTCCCGTTGATTCTTCGATTTTTTCACGAAGCGAAACATTTTCAGATAAATCATTATATTTTATAACACCAGTTGCTTCAGCAATTACTGGAATATTGTAAGGATCCCACTCAGCTAAATGCTCACCTTTTTTAATATCCGAATTATGTTTGTGATTAATAATGGCGCCATATGGCAATTTATAACGGTGTATTTCCGCACCATTTTTATCAACCAAAGTGATTTCAGAATTTCGAGCGATCACTACAGTTTTGCCGTCGCGGTTAGTAATTACTGATTTTTCGCCAAACTTAACTTTACCATCAGAAATTGCAGAAATTGAAGATTGTTCAGCTCCCCTTTGCGCAGCACCCCCAATGTGGAATGTTCTCATTGTTAATTGCGTTCCCGGCTCACCAATTGATTGAGCAGCGATTACACCAACTGCCTCACCAATACTTACGATGTTGCCAGTTGCTAAATCACGACCATAACATTTTACGCAAACGCCGTCTTTACTTTCGCAAGTTAATACTGAACGGACACGAAGCGATTTAATTCCAGATTTGTCAATTTCGTCAGCAAGAGCTTCATCAATCATTTGACCAGCCTCAACAAGAACTCGTTTTCCATCGAGAGTTTTAATATCTTCAAGAGGAACGCGACCCAAGCAATTTTCTGCAAGTGAAACTATGGTTCTACCATCATCAATAACTGGCTCGATTAAAAGACCATTGTGAGTTCCGCAATCTTCTTCGATAACGATACAATCTTGAGAAACATCAACTAAACGACGAGTTAGGTAACCAGAGTTAGCTGTTTTAAGTGCAGTATCCGCCAAACCTTTACGAGCACCGTGGGCAGAAATGAAATATTCCATAACGCTCAAGCCTTCTTTGAAGTTTGAAGTAATTGGAGTTTCGATAATTTCGCCCGATGGTTTCGCCATCAAACCACGCATACCAGCGACTTGTTTAATTTGGTTTTCAGAACCCCTCGCACCCGAATCAGCCATCATGAAAATTGAATTGGCTTCAGAAGGAATATCAAAGGAAGCTATATTTATCATCATCTCTTTAGAGATTTTGTTGGTACAACTTGTCCATTCATCAACTACTTTGTTATAGCGCTCACCAGCAGTTATCAAGCCTTCACGATATTGCTTTTCAAGCTTTTTAACTTTGTCAAAAGATTCAGCAATATGAAGCTGTTTTTGCTTAGGAATAATCATATCATCTTTACCGATTGAAATACCGGCGATGCAAGCATTTTTGAATCCTAAGGCCATAATTCTATCGCAAAACATTACGGTTTCTTTTTGTCCGCAATTACGATAAACGGTGTCGATAAGATTAGTGACAGCCTTTTTAGTCATAACTTTATTTACAACTTCAAAGCTTCCTTTCATTGCGTTAGGAAGAGAATTATAAATAGCAACTCGACCTGCCGTAGTTTCAATTCTAACTTTTTCTCTTTCGCCATTTGCATTTGGAACAATGTAGCGATAAAGAATTTTGTCGTGCAAGGAAATAACTTCGCTATTTAAAGCATGCTCAAGTTCAAATTCATCAGAAATTGGATAAGCTTTTTTAGAAGAAAAATCTTTGCGCTCCATGGTTATGTAGTATAAACCAAGAATAATATCTTGCGAAGGCACGATAATTGGTTTACCATTTGCAGGACTTAAAATGTTGTTTGTTGACATCATCAAAGCACGAGCTTCAACTTGTGCCTCAATAGATAAAGGTACGTGGACAGCCATTTGGTCACCATCGAAATCGGCGTTAAATGCCGAGCAAACTAGTGGATGAAGTTGGATAGCTTTACCTTCGGTTAAAACCGGTTCAAAAGCTTGAATACCAAGACGGTGAAGTGTTGGGGCGCGATTTAGAAGCACTGGATGCTCTTTGATTACTTCATCAAGAATATCCCAAACTTCAGGCCTTTCTGACTCAACCATTTTTTTAGAAACTTTAATTGATGGAGATTTTCCATACAATTCTAATTTCGAATAAATAAATGGTTTAAATAATTCTAACGCCATTTTTTTAGGCAAACCACATTGGTGAAGTTTTAACTCTGGACCTACAACGATAACGCTTCGACCAGAATAATCAACACGCTTTCCAAGTAAGTTTTGACGGAAACGACCTTGTTTACCTTTTAGCATGTCGCTCAAAGATTTAAAAGGTTTTTTATTAGAGTTTTTAACAATTGCACCAGATCTACCGTTGTCAAGCAAGGCGTCAACTGACTCTTGCAACATTCTTTTCTCATTTTTAATGATAATGTCGGGGGCGCCAAGTTCTAGAAGCCTTTTTAATCGGTTGTTACGGTTAATTACGCGACGATAAAGTTCGTTCAAATCAGAAGTAGCAAAACGACCGCCATCAAGCATAACTAAAGGACGAATGTCAGGTGGGATAACTGGCAAAACCGTCATAATCATATGCTCAGGTCGGTTATCGATCGACTCAATGAATTGCTCAACTAGTTTTAATCTTTTAATTGCTTTTTCTTTCTTCATTTCTGAAGTAACTACCGCAAGCTCTTCGCGTAATTCTTTTTGTAACTTTTTTAAATCAAGTTTTTGTAAAATTTTCTGCACAGATTCAGCGCCCATTTCAGCAATAAAACTACCGTAGCCATGTTCTTTTTGGAGTTTTTCATATTCTTCTTCGGTAATAATATCGCCCTCTTTTAGTGGCGTCATTAAACTGTCAGTGATAATATAGGCTTCAAAATAAATAACTTTTTCAATTGATTTTAAAGTAACGCCGAGCATTGTGCTAATTCTTGACGGAAGTGATTTTAAAAACCAAATATGAGCAATTGGCGCCGCCAATTCTATATGCCCCATTCTTTCACGACGAACTTTTGAAGAAGTAACTTCAACGCCACATTTTTCGCAAACTATTCCTTTGTATTTTATTCTTTTGTATTTTCCACACAAACATTCGTAATCCTTAATCGGACCAAAAATGCGCGCGCAAAATAAGCCATCTCTTTCTGGTTTGAAAGTTCTGTAATTAATGGTTTCAGGTTTTGAAACCTCGCCAAAAGACCACGACCTAATTTTATCAGGATCGGCGATCGATATTTTTATAGCATTAAAGTCGAGTAAATCAACGGAGCTATTATTTGAAATACTTAAGAGACCATGAGAAGAAGTTCCTGCGAGTGTCATGAGTTTTAATTTAATTTAATAATTTAAAAATTCTTTGTAAATTCTTATAAATCTTGTAGCTTTTTTAAAAAAAGCTACAAGAAATATTTATTCTTCAATAAGTTCAATATTTAATCCAAGTGAACGGACTTCTTTAATCATAACATTGAATGATTCTGGAATGCTACAATTAAAGTTTTGATTTCCTTGAATTATTGATTCGTATATTTTAATTCTTCCTACAACATCATCAGATTTAACAGTAAGCATTTCTTGAAGAGTGTAAGCTGCGCCATACGCTTGCAACGCCCAACATTCCATCTCACCGAATCTTTGACCACCAAAGTGGGATTTACCACCGAGAGGCTGTTGAGTTATTAAACTGTAAGGTCCGATTGAACGCGCGTGAATCTTATCATCAACCAAGTGATGTAATTTTAACATGTAAATATATCCGACCGTAACTTTACGATCAAACTTATCTCCAGTTTTTCCATCACACAATTGAATTTGACCAGAATTATCAACTCCGGCAACATCAAGTAGCTTGGTTATGTACTCTTCTTTTGCACCTTCAAAAATTCCAGTGGCAAAAGGTACACCGCTTTTTAAACGATGAGCAAATTGCAACAATTCATTTTCAGGCATTGCGCTAATTTTCTTAACCTCATCTTCAGATGAATATATTTGAAGTATTAATTGGCGAACTTTTTTAACATATTCGGCTTTTTGATTAGAAACATCATCAAGAAGTTTTCCGATTTTTTTACCAAGTTCTTTCGAAGCAAAACCAAGATGAGTTTCAAGAATTTGTCCGATGTTCATACGAGATGGAACACCAAGTGGATTCAAAACTATATCTACTGGCTCGCCATCTTCAGAATAAGGCATATCCTCAATCGGAGCAATTTTAGAAACAACACCTTTATTACCGTGACGACCAGCCATTTTATCACCGGGCTGTAGACGATATTTAGTAGCAATATAAACCTTAACGATCTTTAATATTCCTTGTCCAAGCTCGTCTCCGGCTTTTATTCTAGCAATTTTTTCGTTATATTCTTTTTCAACTTCGGCAACTTGTTTAGAGTTAACTTTAATCATTTTCTCAACTCTGTCCATTACCTTAGAATCTTCAACGACCAATTTGATTAGTTGCGCTTTAGAAAGAGAAGATAAAGAATCTTCATCGAGTTTGGTACCAGATTTTATTTTATCAATCGCAGAAGAAAGTTTATTACCAGAAAGTATTTTTATTAGAGATTCTTTTACAGAATTTTCTAAAAATTGCACTTGAAGATTTTTTCTTTTTGATAATTCTTCAATTTGTTGCATTTCGATATAAATCGATCTCTCGTCTTTTTCGATACCTTTTCTTAAGAATACTCTTACATCGACTACGGTTCCACCAACTCCAGTTGGAACATATAGCGAAGAATCTTTGACATCAACGGCTTTTTCACCAAAAATTACTTTTAATAATTTTTCTTCCGGAGTCATTGGAGATTCACTTTTTGGAGTAGTTTTTCCAACTAAAATATCTCCTGGCATAACTTCAGCGCCGATGTGAATAATACCTTCTTCGTCTAATTTGGTAAGAATTTCTTCACTGACATTTGGAATATCACGAGTAATCTCTTCGGGTCCTAAGCGTGTATCACGAGCCACCACTTCAAGTTCTTCAATATGAATCGAAGTAAATGTGTCATCAGATAAAAGCTTTTCAGAGATAATAATCGAGTCTTCAAAGTTATATCCGTTCCAAGGCATGAAAGCAACGCGAACATTTTTTCCAAGAGCGATTTCTCCATTAGCTATACTATGTCCGTCACTAATTATTTGACCAGCTTTAACATATTGACCAACTTCAACGGTTGGACGCTGATTAATACAGGTATCTTGGTTAGTTCTAACATATTTTTTGAGATTACAAATATCGATTTTTGCAAAACCATCTTCATCCAAATATTCGATAATTATTTTTGATGAATCGACAAATTTAACTACTCCGTCATTTTTAGCTCTAACTGTAGCACCAGAGTCTGTTGCAATGATAGCCTCCATTCCGGTTCCAACAAGTGGAGCGTCAGGACGCAACAATGGAACCGCTTGACGTTGCATGTTTGAACCCATAAGAGCACGATTCGCATCATCATTTTCAAGAAATGGAATTAAAGTTGTTGCAATTGAAACAATTTGCTTGGTTGAAACATCTATATAATCAATCTTGTCAGGCGAAAGCATTATGAACTCGCCATTTTTACGACAACTAATTAAATCAGATTTTATTTCACCTTTTTCATCAACTTCAACATTTGAAGGAGCAATCGCAAAATTGACTTCACCCATCGCTGATAAATATTGAACTTCACTAGTAATGATGCCATTAACAACTTTACGATAAGGGGTTTCAATAAATCCAAAATCATTTACTCGCGCATAAGTTGCCAAACTGTTAATCAAACCAATATTTTGACCTTCTGGAGTTTCAATTGGGCAAATTCTTCCGTAATGTGTTGGATGAACGTCACGAACTTCAAAACCAGCGCGTTCACGAGTTAATCCACCTGGCCCTAAGGCTGATAGGCGACGTTTGTGAGTAATATCGGATAATGGATTAGTTTGATCCATAAATTGTGACAATTGCGAAGTCGCAAAAAAATCTTTTATTGAAGTGATTAGAGGCTTAGAATTAATAATTGCTTGTGGCATTAAAGTATCAACATCAACCGAATTAATTTTTTCGATTATTGATTTTTCAACCCTCGCCATTCCAATGCGCATTTGGTTTTCAACCAACTCTCCAACCGCTCTTACGCGACGATTTGCAAGGTTATCAATATCATCAGTTTTAAGATCGTTGTGTTTGATTTTACTTAAAATTTTGATAGTTTGCTCAACATCTTTGCTTGTTAAAAACAAAGTTGCTGTAGAAATTTCAAGGCCAAGACGATGATTCATTTTCATTCTACCAACATCTGATAGATTATATCTTGTGTCGTTAAAGAATAAATTATCAAAATAATTTTTAGCAACCTCAACTGAAGAAGGAGACTCACCCAATCTCACGGCTTTATAAACATCAAACAAAGAATCTTTTTGAGTAATATTTTTGTCGACCAATAAAGTATTATAAATGTATGGTCCAATGTCAGATTTACTTGGATTAACTATCGAAACTTTTTTGAAGTTAAGTTTTTGTAAAATTTCTAAACTTTCGGCAGTTACAATAGAACCAGCTTCAAGTAGCATTTCTCCAGTTTCAGCTTCAATTAAATCTTGAGCGTAAACAAAACCAAGCAAAGCTTCGTCGGTTAATAAATAACTATCAAATTTTTCTTCTTGAAGTTTTTCAATTAATTTTCTATTAATTTTCGTACCTTCTTTAACAACAACTTCACCGCTATCTGGGCAAATTAAATCGTGTTGAATTTTTTTAGTATTAAAAAATATTTGTTGATCGAATTTAAGTGCCCAACCTTTTTTTCCAACAAAAGCTTCGGCTGATCCATAAAAGTTTTGAATTATAGACTCAGAATTTAAACCGATGGCTCTTAGCAAGGTGGTTGCTGGGATTTTTCTTTTTTTATCAATTCTAAAATGCAAAATATCTTTGCTATCATATTCAAAATCTAACCAAGATCCAATATGTGGAATAATTTTTGCAGTATAGGCTTTTGATCCTGAAATTTTAACATTTTCACTATCGAAAAAAACACCTGGAGCTCTACGCATTTGAGATACGATAACTCGCTCTGCACCATTAAAAATAAAGCTTCCGCTATCGGTCATCAATGGAATTTCGCACAAATAAACTTCTTGCTCTTTGATTGAGCGGATTTCTTTTATTTCACTTCCTTCTTCTTGATGCCATAATATTAGGCGCAAATGTGCACTTAAAGCCGATGAAAAAGTTTTTCCGGCAGATAAACATTCGCTATATTCGTGTCTAGGCTCCTTCAAAGAGTAGCTAATAAATTCAACAGAGACCTTTCCAGCTGAATCTGAAATTGGAAAAAATGAATCGAAAACAGATTGTATGCCAGTTTTTTTGCGATCTTCAGCTTTTACATTAGCTTGAAGAAATTTTTCGTATGATTCTTTTTGAAGAGAAATTAGGTGGGGTATACCCTCTCTATCCTTGTTACTGCTAAAACTTTTTCTTAGAAGAGTTTGATCGAAATTTCTTGATTGAACCATAATAAATTTTATTCGGATTTTTAATCAATTTTAAAATTGGATATTTTGCAAAAGTGCAAAAAACCAAGAAGAATCCAAGCCAATTAATATCGATTGGCTTGGATTTATATTATTTGAAAGTTATTTTAATTCAACTTTAGCGCCAGCTGCTTCAAGTTTTTTCTTAATTTCCTCAGCTTCAGCTTTAGCAACATCAGATTTTATTGTTTTTGGAGCTGCTTCAACTAAATCTTTAGCTTCTTTTAAGCCAAGAGCAGTGATAGCTCTAACTTCTTTAATTACATTGATTTTATTATCACCCGCTGCAATTAAAACTACTTCGAATTTATCTTTAACTTCGGCAACTTCGGCAGAGGCTCCAGCTGAAGAAGCTGATACTGCGAAAGAAGCTGCTGAAACTCCCCATTTTTCTTCTAATTTTTTACTTAGATCTGCAAGTTCAAGCACTGTAAGAGTTGATAATGTTTCTGCAATTTGTTCTAAATTTACTGACATATTTTCTTTTTTTTAAGTTAATAGAATTTTTTTAATTACTGTGTTTTTAAAGTTGCCAAACCATCTTTTGGAGCATTAAGCACTCTAACAAATTTTGACTGAGTAGCTTTGAGCAATCCAATAAATGAAGAACGAACTTCATCAAGAGATCCGAGTTTTGCCATTTCTTTAATAGCGATTTCTGACATTAGAGTTTTATTGAAAAAACCCGTAAGAATTTTAACAACCTCTACCTTTTTTGCGGTATCAGAAATAACCTTCGCAAGAGCTACCGGATCTTGAGAATAAAGAACCGCTACTGGACCAACAAGATATTCAGTCAAAGCTTCGAGTTCAGTTCCCTTAATGGCAACTTTTACTAAAGTATTTTTGGAAATCTTGATGTTACAACCCTTTGATTTTAGGGAGACACGAAGATCGTACAATTGTTTGTCCGTCATTCCTCTGTAATGAATTACAGCCACAAAAGCACTGCCAATTAGGGTGCTTTTTAACGACGAAACTAAATTTGATTTTTGATTTCTATTCATTGCTAAAAAATTTCAATTAAACCGATTCAACCGCCACTTCAACTGAAGGGCCCATTGTTGAATTAACATAAAAAGCTTTTATAAACTTTCCTTTAGCATTTTCTGGTTTTGCTTCTTTTATAGCCTTGATAACTACTTGAGCATTTTGCAAAAGAGCTTCAGTTTCAAAGCTAACTTTACCAACTAAACAATGAACAGTTCCACCTTTATCATTTTTGAAATCTGCCTTACCTTTTAAAGCATCGCTCACCGCTTTTTTGATATCGTTAGTAACTGTACCATTTTTAGGGCTTGGCATTAAACCGCGTGGCCCTAATTTTCTTGCAACTTTACTAATTTTTTGCATTACGTCTGGAGTTGCAATACAACAATCGAAATCTAAAAAACCGCCTTCAATTTTTAAGATTAGATCATCGAGACCGGCCATTAAAGCGCCTGATTCGATTGCAACTTTTTGTAAATCTTCGTTACCAGTAAAAACTATAATTTTAATTTTTTTACCAGAACCATTTGGCAATAAAACAGAACCTTTGACGGCTTGATCTGATTGTTTTGCATCGATTCCAAGATTTACAGCAATATCGATTGATTCAACAAATTTACGTTTTTTAGCTATTGCTATTTCTTTAACTTTGTTGATAGCTTCTTCAAGAGTTTTGGCTGTAATTTTTTCTTGAACTTGCTTTTGTTTTTTTTGTTTTTTGATAACCATTTTTTATAAAAATTATTCTATTACTTCAAGACCCATTGACAAAGCTGAACCAGCAACCATTGAGGCACAAGCTTCTAAGCTAGTTGCATTCATATCAACCATTTTCTTTTTGGCGACATTCAAAATTTGTTGTTTGGTAATTTTTCCAGCAGAATCTTTTCCTGGATTTGACGAACCCTTTGCTAATTTAATTTCTTTTTGAATTAAGTAAGAAACGGGAGGATTTTTAGTTGTAAAAGTAAAACTTTTATCTTTGTAGGCTATGATTGTAACTGGAATTGGAGTACCAGGTTCAAAATCAAGTTTTAAAGCATTAAATTGCTTACAAAACTCCATGATATTTAAACCTTTTTGACCCAAAGCTGGACCGATTGGTGGGGCTGGATTTGCTTTACCCATTGGCACTTGTAATTTTATAAGGCCAAGAATTTCTTTGCTTTTTGACATAATTTTGTAAATGAAAGTGGTTTAGCCAAAACCAAAATTTTCTATGAGACCAAGAAAATCAAGGTTTGGATAGCTATCGAAAATATTTCTACCACAAATTTTTATAATTTAAGTTTGTACATTTTAAAGTTATAAAAATTATATGCAATAGCTTTTTTAATAAAATTTTTAAGTAGTTTTATTATCTAAAAATCTCTTAAATATTTTTTATTTAATTTATCACGCCATTGATTTGATGATTCCAAATCTCTTTAAATTTCCTATCATTTTTATTCAGCAACTTTACAAAACTATCATCTTCGACAATTTTTTACTCTCAGGTACAATAATTCGATCCATATTTTTACTCCTGAAAGACTATGAGCGCTGGCAATTAAGGTGATTTTTAATGAATCGCCGTATCCGCGATGAGATTTTAGTTTCATTTTTATGTTTAGTTAAGGCTATTTTTAACGCTAAATAATTAAAAGTAACCTGATACCTTTTTTTAAGAAATGGAGCTTAATTTCAAATTAATTAATCTGGGCGGTTTAATAAAATTATTTTTGGAAATTTTATTATTGATAAAGTCCATTATTCAGATCTTGAGCAATTTTCAATAAATCACCGAAAGGCTCAGCTACTTCGCCTTTTTTCATATCAACACAAAGAACTTTCCAAGGATTTTTAAAAGAATAATCTGCCAGACTTGCCTTAGAAATAACACATTGTTTTTGAGATAAACCACTATCAGGCAAGCTAAGAAAAGTCATTTTTGGCTCTATAATACAATAAATACCAACTTCTCCCTCTATTTTTACTTTGCAAAAAAAATTAACACTTCTACGCCCTAATTCTAAAACTATTTGTTCTAGCTTTTCGTTGGTTCGCTTTTGTGATGGAGTTGGCTCTAGAGCCTTAACAAATTCTGCATTTGCATTTCTCACTGCCAAAGCACTAATTGTTGCTATTAATATTAAAGTTTTCCTAATCATATATTGATATCTATATTCTTGTTTTTTATTAAGATAAAATTACCATCAATTATAATAACATAGGTTACTGTGAGACCCTAGACAATAGGTCATAACTTTCTTTAAGTCAATCTCACGATTGACAAAGAAAAGGCACTGATACAGTTCGGTAAAAACTAAAAAAATCTAGAAATAAAAGTAACTTGGCACCTTTTTCTCTCGTCAAACTTACGGGCTATAGCCCCCCCCTTGAGGGCTTACACCCCTAGAGTTTATAAAAGAACTCATCAAACTTTCGGTGCCATAGCTCTCCCGCTTTACAGGAGAGCAGGCGAACGATTGCAACGGTAGTTGCACATCGGGAGCCGTGAGGGGTCAAAAAACTTACAGCAACAACACTTTTAAGATTATGTAAAGAGTTGAAATAAAAAAATTCCGAAGATGGCGATTTCTTGATTTTAACTTTTCATTGCTTCGTCGCTTTTCTCAATCAAAATGAAATTTTGATTTCGAAGACGACTCGCCCCAGGGATTGCTTCGCTTCGCTCCCGATCCCGCTCTTCGCTAAAAATAGCCGTTTAGGCTATTTTTTAAACGCTAAGAGCCCCTACCCTAACCCTCTCCTAAGCAAGCGGGAAGAGGGGATAATGGTGACGATTTTTTTAAAAATTAGGTATAATTAAAAACTCTTTAAATCCCATCTCCAATTTTTTATTTATTACAAAAAATCAATCCATCGAATTCCCTCTCCCCGCTCGCGGGGAGAGGGTTAGGGTGAGGGGTTATTTTTGTTTTAAAAATTGGAAAAATTGTTGATTAAAAACAAAATCAAGAAATTGCCTTTTGTTAAAAATATTTTTTCTGGAAATTTCTACTTCGGCTCGAAACCGCTGATTATCTAAGCTTTTTTAACCCCTCACGGCTCCCAAATCGCAACTACCGTTGCGATTTTATCGCCCGCTCTCCCGAAAAGCGGGAGAGCTACAGCCTGAAGCTTTCCGAGTTTATGGAAATTTATAGTAACTTAAGAATTAAAAAAGTAACCTGGCACCCTTTTCTTCTCTTGAGGGAGGGCAAGAGCCCAAAGGCTTTCTGAGTTTAAATTAAAAAATGGCTTTGTAGGTCACGAAGAGATTCCGTGGTAAAGAATTTATACTAATTTACTTAAAAAACTAAATAATTTCTAAGCAATTTTTTCGACTTGATTGACATTGAGCTCGACCGAAGTGGCGCGTCCGAAAATTAAAACTGAAATTTTAATTTTTTGCTTTTCTAAATCAAATTCTTCGACGACTCCGCTGAATGATTCGAATGGACCTTCCGTAATATTGAGAGTTTCACCAACCTCATAATAAACATTTTTATTATCGTTCTCTTGCTCAGAAGTAAGTTTTAAAATATCAAGCATTTTATCGTCCGCAACAGCTTGCGGAGTGTTTTTACCACCTAAAAATCCCATAACTTTCGGGATTGAATTAATTATTCCGTAAGCTTCATTTGATAAATTGGCGTAAACAAAAACATATCCAGGGAAAAGTTTTTGCATTTCTTGAACTTTTTGCCCTTTTTTTATTTTAATTATTGGCTTTGCTGGAACAATAACTTCAGAGACGTCTTTACTGATCGAACCGCCCTTCATTATCAAAGTTTTAATGTCGCCAGCAATTTTCTTTTCTTGCCCAGCCATTACATTCAAGATGTACCATTTAAAATTATTATTCTGTTCCATATTATAAACCAAAAATTAGAAGTATGATTTTTGAAATCAAAAAATCAGCCAACAAAATTGTTAACGAAAAAATTACAACTGTTACTAAAGTTATAATTGTTGCGATGTAAGTTTCCTTCCACGAAGGAAAATGAAGCTTTTTAGATTCTTCAATTACATCTTTAAAAAAATTTATTATAGATTTCACAAATATATTATTAGAAATATTTTATTAAAAGTGGCAGGAGCGAGAGGAATCGAACCCCCAACCAACGGTTTTGGAGACCGCTACTCTACCAGTTGAGCTACGCTCCTAAAAAATTATTTTTTAGTTTTTTCCTCACTTTTAGTTTTTTCTTCTTTAAGTTTTTCTTCAAACTTATTGCTTTCAGCTCTAGGCTTTTCATTGTCAAAAGTTGAATATCTAACTTTATAACAAACTGGATCAGCTAAAATACTGTCTGCCTTATCATTAGCTTTACAATACATAAAACCACGATCTAAGAATGGATTAAGTAAAGAAAGTGGATTTGGTGGAACTATTAAATCACCTTTTCTAACAGTATTAAACCAACCTTCTTTTTTTTCAGAAACTGGAATGCCATGGGTTGCGGTACAAGATGCTAAGGCAAATAAACACAAAGCTAAAATAATTTTTTTCATTTTTTTAATAACTACAATTTTTTTTAATAAAATTGCGAAAAATAATTTAATTTCTTAAATTTATTTTCCGCAATTATAATTACTTAATAATTTTACTCACGACTCCGGCCCCTACTGTTCTGCCACCTTCACGGATAGCGAAACGAAGACCTTCTTCCATGGCGATTGGAGCGATAAG
>Ga0209596_1000229_pt1 | contig 51653 bp, 37 predicted proteins | sample M_130807_MF_Meta_FD_187314 | JGI IMG/M metagenome (GOLD analysis project Ga0209596, IMG submission 187314) | Freshwater microbial communities from Lake Montjoie, Canada to study carbon cycling - M_130807_MF_MetaG (SPAdes) (version 2) | ecosystem: Environmental > Aquatic > Freshwater > Lake...
CTTTCCACAGGCGGATATATTTTGCATATTCGGGTTGATGATGTGAACCTACAATCATTACGGTATATTCAGGTCCTTGAATAAAAGATTCTGCAACAATCCCATCGGTGGATAAATTCCAGCCACGATATCCTTCAAACATTTTATCTAATTGCAACTGTAAGTCAGTCGGATTGTCAACTACATTTTTAATCCCCAATCCCAAGCTACCCCCTGACACTGCAGGTTTTACGATTAATGGACTTCCTAAATTATTAATTAGATCAATGGGCTTTACTGGCTCATTTATTTTAATAGCCTCCCATTTGGGTGTCGGAACACCTGCGTTATCAAATGCAATCTTCATTGGAATTTTAGAAGTTGTGATGTCATAAAAATAATCGTCAGCGCCCGTATACACCAATTGTTTTTCTTCTAATGCTTTTATAACCGATAAGCCTGGCGCACCATTAATTTCATCTCCATCACATAAATTCAAAACCACTGGGAAAAAAACGCCTTTTTGTCGCTCGTTGGCAATTTCTTGAACAATGGTTTTATAAGTTTCTAAAGTAACGGATTGCCATTTCCAGGGTAAGTCAAGTTCGGTAAATACACGTGTGTATTCGGCAATACTTTGACTAAAGTCATAATAGTATGATAAATTAGGATCTGGGTTATCTAAAGCCGGAGCAAGTACCCAAACTTTCAAATGTCCCACAGGAACAAAAGGATAAAATAGGTTACGCAAGGATGGTTATAATAGTGAAGGGGTTAGTAATTAGGAATGAAGTTATAAAATATATAATACTGACAAATTAATAAGGGGTTTAATTTAAGCGTTAATAAATCCTATGTTTTTTAGCTACTATGATACGTACATAGAAAACACTTGATTAGGGGTAATTACAATGAATTTAATTGCCTTTGATATGGAAACATAAGTTTGTTTATCAATGAATTATGGGGTTTCAGTTGCTTTACGCTATTGTCAACCATTAAATCATTTTATGCAAAGTCAAGTTATCATTTGTGACCAACAAACCCTGTATGCATTGGGATGCGGGGCACTCATTAACGAACATCCCCAATTTAATGGTTATATCATTATACGTAACCTAGCTATGTTACATGAAATCATGTCCGAGGATCATCCTAATTACGATTACCCAAAAGTAATTGTATTAGATAGTGGCATGTTAAACTTCGCAAACCCTGTCACCTATAAAACAATTAATCTTATAAAAAAAAGCGTCCCTATCATGGTGTTATTTAATGATGAGGACGCGTTGCATTTGTATCATTTAATTGACCATGGTTTTTCGGTGATTGTGTCAAGACATATTTCTGAAAAAGAATGGGTCAAGGCATTATTAATGGCGCAACAAGACAAAGTATATTTTTGCGCAACCATTGCTGAAAAAGTTTTTGCATTAATGAATCAGATGGAAAAAATAAAGCAAATTGAAATTATGCAACAATTAACCATTTATGATAAATATATTTTAGTCCGAATTTGTCAAGAAGCATCTAGTAAGGAAATTGCCAACGAGGTAGGACATAGCAAACGAACTATTGAAGGACACCGAACAAAAATGATGCAGCAGTTTGATGTAAAAAATTTAGCAGGCCTTGTTAAAATAGCTTTTTTAACAAAATTGTATGATCACTATTTAATGCATCCAAGTTTATATGATGTGGCTTTGTGTAATAAAACATCCGATGAATAAATTTTAATTTACGCATCGGATGTACAATATTGTCTAAATTAGTTTTAGCAATTTTTAAATACCCCAAGTTTTTATTCTTTCTAAATCTATTTTAGCAGATTCAAGTGGGGTCTTATCTTGATAGGACTCTTGTTCAACAATATAATGATGTGCGCCACCAATCTTCTTAGCTAATAATGCGATTGCTTTTGGATCCACTACGCCATCACCTAGGATGGTGCTCTCATAACCATCACCCATTTCGCCTTTGGCAACTTTAATTTCATCTTTAACATGTAAGGACGGAAAACGGCCAGGGTACTTGTTAATCCAATCATTACCTCTTGCACCTGCACCGTACATATTCCCAAAATCAAGTTGTTGCACCACTAATGAAGGATCCGTATGTTTTAAAATTAAATCATAAATTAATTCTCCATTTACTTTTTCTTTAAATTCAAAATCATGATTATGGTAACCAAATTTCATTCCTTGTTTTTTACATAACTCCCCACACTTATTAAATAATTCTACTTGAAACATAAATGCATCAAAAGATTTTCTAACTTTGGAATCAATGGAAGGACTAATCACATAAGTTTGACCAAGTGTTGCTGCATCATCAATCGTATATTTCCAAGCATCTGTAAAATCATTTTTTGCTTTATCAAAATGATTTAAATCCATAACAGTGTGACCACTTGGCATATGCAATCCTAAGGAATCCAATACCTTTTTAAATTCAGTCGCAGTCCAACCATAAAATTTTCGATTAATATAATTGGCGTGCTCCACATGCTCATAGCCCATTTTGGCCAATTCGGTTAAAGTACCTAAAGGATTTTTACCCATATCTGCACGAACAGAATATAATTGTATACCAATTAAATTTTTAGTTTTCGCAATGGTGTCATTTTTTAACCATAGCACACTTGGTTTTAAACTTGCGCCTGCTAATACTAAGGAAGCGCTTTGAATAAATTTTCGTCTTGAGTTTTGCATATACCTATTTTTAGAAATTAAATTTACAATAAAATAAGTACAGTTAAATCATCGTTTATGTAATTCAGGGTCTCTTTTATCTAAATATGGGTGGCTCCATTTTAGTTTTTTTGTATAGTGGTTAAATTGTTATTGATAGGGTCCCCAATAGCGAACCCTCCGTTCATATAAAAACCTATATTTCGGTTAAACTATACACCAAAATAAGCATCAAAAGGCGGTTGCTTACATGACCATTTAGCTTTGAATTGCGCTAAAAGGGGCTATGTCAACCCAATTTTAATTTGAAATTACCGCTTATCCAAAAATGAGCTGTTTTATATAAAAAATGGGCCCTTAAAAGCCCGCAAAACCGATAGTTACGAATTGTGTCGTAATTTTATAAAATGAATAAAATAATCAACATGAAAGGATTTTTATTAACAATGTTTTTAGGGATGAGTTTGTTGGGTATGGCACAAACATTTACCATTGAAGGAACCGTAGTGGACAGTGTAAGCAAACGAAATTTGGCTTCTGCAACCATTTCAATTGTAAAAGCAAAGGATTCTTCATTAGTGAGCTTCGCAAGAAGTAACGATCAAGGATTTTTCTCCGTGAAGTCGGTTCCAGTCGGAAGCTATTTAATATCCATCTCCTATGTTGGCTTTATTCAACAATGGATCGCCTTTAAAACTGGCAAGAATGCTAAAATAGATTTATCGAACATATATATGCAGGATGCAAGCAGTTTGTCAACAGTGACAGTTACTGCGCGTAGGCCTCCAGTGGTGATTAACGGAGACTCCATTGAATTTAATGCCGAAAATTTTAAAACCGCACCCAATGCAGTGGTGGAGGATTTATTGAAAAAGATGCCAGGGATTGAGGTTGATAAATCGGGTGCTATTACGGTCAATGGTAAAACAGTCACCAAGGTATTTGTGAATGGTAAGGAATTTTTTACGGGTGACCCTAAAATGGCTACACGTAATTTACCAGCGGATGCGATTGACAAAATTCAAGTGTATGATCGCAAATCAGATCAATCCATGTTTACAGGTATTGATGATGGTAGTGAGGAAACAGCCATTAACTTGAAAGTTAAAAAGGACAGAAACCAATCCAGTTTTGGAAAATTAACCGGTGGTGGCGGTGTCCCAGAACGATTTGATTTAAGAGGAAATCTAAGTAGAATCAATAACGATGCGCAGTTCTCCATTATTGGTTCAGGTAATAATATTAATCGCCAGGATTTTTCAGCGCGTGACTTTTCTAGCTTCTCTGGCGGCGGTGGTGGTGGCCGTCCAGGCGGTGGTGGCGGTGGAATGACCGTTTCCTTCGGTGGCGGTGGCGGTGGCGGTGGAAATGGTGGTGGTGGCGGAGGTGAAGGTGTTGCTACAACCATTTCAGGTGGTGGTAATTACTCCAATGTATTCAATGATAAAAAAACTGATTTTAATGCTAACCTATCTTTAAGTGATATTGATCGTTTAAATAAAAGTAATTCCTATACACAAAATTTAACACCAGGAAATTTATTTAATAGATACGATAGTTCGACTAGTACTTCTAAAAATAAACAACAAAGTCTTGGTAGCACGCTTGATCATAAAGTATCTGAATCTTTCTCCTTTAAGTTAACACCAAGTATTGGTACATCAAATGGCACATCTGAAAGTTGGTCAAGTTCTGAAACACTTTTGCCAGATGGAACAAGAACAAATTCAAATAAAACGCATGCGTCTAGTGCAACTGATGCAACAAATTTCAATAATACTTTATTGTTAAAAAAGAAGTTTGCAAAAAAGGGCCGTACAATTTCTTCTACGATTACCAATGGATATAATACTTCGAATTCAAATGGGTTGCAGTTTACTGATCAATTTATTTATGCATCAGGTAAATTGGTAAAAGATTCAATTTTAGACCAACAAAATTTACGTAAAGGAAATACAACGACCTATTCGGCCAATGTAATTTATACAGAGCCATTGGGTAAAAGATCCTTATTAGAAATGAATGCTTACTTAAGCCAAAGCATTGGCAGTAGTAGTAAAAAAGTGTTCGATAAAAACACCAATGGTAATTATGATCTTTTAAATACCCGCTTAACCAACGAATTTAACAGTGAGTATACTTATTCAGGTGGTGGAATGAACTATCGTACCAACCAACGTAAATTTAATTTTGCTTCCGGATTTGCATTACAAAATGCTAAATTGAATGGAGAAAATGTGAGTGCAAAAACAAAATTAAATCAGGACTTTAAGGACATCTTACCTTCTGCCATGTTCCGATATAATTTTTCTCAAACTAAAAATTTGAATATTGACTATCGTACTTCTACCAATCAGCCATCCATCACCCAATTACAACCGGTGTTGGATCAAAGCAATATTAACAGACAAACCATAGGTAATCCAGATTTGAAGCGCAGCTACCAACACAATATTAATATCAGATTCTTCTCGTCAAAAGTGATTTCTCAAAAGAATTTCTTTGCAACCGTGAATGCATCTACGACTAATAACTCCATCATCAATTACGATAGTATTTTACCTTCTAGGGTTACGCTTTCTAAACCAGTCAACGTAAATGGTGCTTACCGTGTATTTGGTTCATTGAATTATGGATTTGGTATGAAGAAGCTATTTTCAAGATTTAATTTTGGCTTGAATACAGGATTGAATAATAATATTTCATATACCAACGGTTTATTAAATACCATTGTTACAAAATCATTTGGCCCCTCCTTCAGGTATAATTTCCAAATTGATGAAAAGATCGATTTAGATTTATCTGCACGTTACTCGTACAATAAAACCAACAATCAAATTAATTCAGCTTTAAATACCAATTACTTAACCAAAGTATTTAGTGCGGAGATGGATAACTACTTGCCATTTAATTTTTTATTGAATCAATCCTTTAATTATACGATTAACTCGGGTCGAGCGGAAGGTTTCAATACTGCAATCCCTATTTGGAATGCGAATTTTTCTAAATTTTTCATGAAGAACAAGCGCGCTGAATTAAAAGTAAGTGCATTTGACATTTTGAATAAAAATGCGGGCATTAGCCGTAATGTATCTCAAAACCAAATTGTGGATCAGTATTATAATGTTATTAATCAGTATTTTATGTTAAGCTTTATCTATAGCTTACAAAAATCTGGTTTAGGTGGTAATGGCGGAAGCCGAGGTGGAATGACCATTAGAATGTAAAATTAATTATCTTTATAAACACATTAAAAAAAGTATATGCGTAAAATGATTTTATTAATAACGATGGTTGTATTATCGTTATCAAATGTAACGGCTCAGGTAAAAGAAGGCAAGTTAATTTTTGAAAGAAAAACTAATTTGTATAAAATGATTACGGATCCTGAAATGAGGCGTAATATTCCTGAATTTAGATCTGAAAAATTTGAACTTGTATTTAACGAACAAGCAACGGTGTTCAAAACGCTTCCTAATGAAGATGCACCTGATCCTTTTGCGAATAGCGGTGCACCTGGTAGTGGTGGTTCAAGAGGTATGGGTTTTATGTTCAGAATGCCAGAAACAAATACCTACACTGATATTGCCTCTCAAATGCAATATGAAGCACGATCTATATTTGAAAATGAATATTTAATCATTGATACTTTAAAGCCCAATAGTTGGAAATTATCAGATGAAACTAAGACGATTGCTAATTATGTATGTAAAAAAGCGACTACCTCAGTAGCTCCAATGGCATTTACAATGCGTATTGGTGGATTTGGTGGAGATCGTCGTGGTGGTGGCGGTGGTGGAAGAAACGGAGATACGACAAAGCAAGCAGATAGAAAACCCAAGGAAATTGAACTCGTAGTTTGGTATACAGAAGCGATTCCTTTATCCATTGGGCCTGATACCTACAGCGGTTTACCAGGGGCAATTTTAGAAGTAGATAGCGATAATGGTAGTAATGTAATATCAGCAATTAATTATATTCCTAAATATTCACCTAAGGAATTAAAGCAGCCTACTAAAGGAAAAAAATTAAATCGCGCGCAATTCCAAATTGAAATGCAAACCATCATGAAGGATATGCAAAGAGGTGGTGGAATGGGTGGAATTAGGATTAGTGCAGGTAATTAGTATAAAAAAGTAACGCTGGGATAAGAGCTGCGTTCTAAACAATATAAATAAGAAGCCCAACGGCTTCTTATTTTATTATATGCCATCTCCATCCAATGGTAATTGTTCTTGCATCGCCTAAATAATAGGAGTAGGCGCTTGTACCTTTTACGCTAAAATTTTTGGTTGCCATTGTTGAATAATAGGCATTCGTAAGGTTTAATACATTTAACCACAGTTCGGTCCTTTTTAAAGTATAACCAAAGCGCATATTTAAAACATCAAACCCAGCATAGCTTGTGGTATTTGTTTCATCCATAAAATATTTAGACTGATGTAATTCCTCGATCGATAATCTCCATTTTGAATTGGGCTTCCAAGTTGCGCTTATGTTTGTAAAATTTCGTGGTGCGGCATTCATTTCATTTCCACTTACATCTGTCCCCTTGATTAAGGTATTAATATAAGTGTGTTTTGTGTTGGTCCCATTAATTTGTAATTCCCATTGTGCATTTAATTGATACTTCATTTGATATTCAATACCTATGTGCTTCGTTGCCCCTGAATTTTGATTCAGATTAACACCATCCGTTTGCCGTACCGAAATAATTTCATTTTCACCAGTGAGCTGATAGAGGGAAACTTCCGCGTATATATTTTTACTTTGATACCAGCTACCTATCTCAAAATTTTTAAATTTTTGAGGCAATAAAAAAGGAACTCGGACGGCATTGTAAATTTCAGTTATCTGAGGCGGGACAAATCCTTCGCTATAGTTGACATACACGCCATGATGATTTCGATTAAAATTGATTCCTAATTTTGGCGTCCAGTTGGTAAAATGGTTATTGGCAGATGGGGTACCAGTAGTTAATTGATTATTAAAAAGGTAGGTAAAATCGTCGTAACGAATAGATGCATTCAAGCGAATATATTTATTAATATCAAAAATATAATTTGCGTAAATGGCTTTGTTATTTAATTCAGTCTCGTAGGAGGTAATTAAGGAATCCTTCGTCGGATAATTATATTTAGTATATTTCCCAATAGCAGTATCCTTCAATATATCAATATAATGCGCGATTAAATTTTGTGGCGTAAAATCCCAGTAGCCGCCAATGAACAACTTACTATTAATTGCTTTTAAATTCCAGTTATGTTGAATATCTAAAACATAGGCATCAAATTGATTGCTATTAACTTGACCTTTGAATTTGGTGGGGTTACTAGTGGATGCAATGGAGTAAGTGGGATTTTGGTCCATGGTATTATTTCGATACATCAAATTAATCGTAGTACTTGTGTTTGCATTCCAATCGTACTTCAAATTTTGCCTTAATCGCAAAGCATTAATTTTTCTAAATGTGAAAGTTTGCTGCGAGCTAAAATTTTGTTGAAAAAACTTGATGCTATCTAATGACCCAGTCATTTGTGTGTAATAGTCAATATAATTAATGGTTTGGTAGCCCTTTAATTTTTTATTGATGATAAAATCTTTTTTTATTGAAAATGCTTTTTTATTATAGTCACTATATTCTGTTGCACCATTTTTTTGATTTATAAAGGATCCGTTCATACTCCAGCCCCCTTTTTTTGTGGGTATGCCACCCGCAATATCCAATTTTTTAAAACCGGCATTATTTATTTGAGTAGTTAAATCAAGTGTATTTTTAGTTGTTACTGGTTGTGATAAAAAGTTCACCACACCGCCAATAGCTTCCGCACCATATAAAGCGCTTGCTGGTCCTTTGATCACTTCAATGGAATATATATTAGCCGTATTAATTTCAATAAGGGAATTGCTACTAAATAAACCACTGGTTCTAATCGGCATGCCATCCTCTAAATATAAGTACAACCCTTTTAATGAAATGGGTTGTCGTATGGACATCATATGTTGCTCTCCGCCAATGGTGGGCATGTATACACCGCTCACTTTATTTAAAAGGGCATCTATTCTTTGTGCCTTTGTTTCCTCAATTAGCTTTGACGATAATATTGAAATGGCAATGGGTGCTTGAGAACGCTTTTCCTTTAATTTATTAGCGGTGACAATCACTGGCGACAAATCACTGTAACTGGAATCCTGGGCGTAGGAATTGTAATGAATAGTAAGAAACAAAAAAATGAAAAGGCGCAGTTCCATTTGCATGCACAAATTTAGGCCTTAAATATATTTTAGGAAGGAGAATTACCATAATATTTGGCGTGTTGGATCCAAATATTATGGTAATATTTTATTTAGTAATATAATTTACAATCAAATAAGTAATGGCAGCTAATACACCACTAACAGGGATGGTTAATACCCAAGCCCACAACAAGTTAGTTGTGACACCCCACCTTACAGCACTTAATCTTTTAGTAGCACCTACGCCGATGATTGAACCTGTGATGGTATGCGTAGTTGAAACAGGAATACCCATTTGTCCGGTAAAGAAAAGCGTAAAGGCGCCCGCAGTTTCAGCAGCTACGCCCTCTAAAGGAGTTACTTTAGTAATACGAGAACCCATTGTTTTAATTATTTTCCAACCACCGCTCATCGTGCCCAACCCGATTGCCAAATAACAAGCGACAGGCACCCAATTTGGTAGTTGGCCAAAATCTTGAATACTTCCACTAGCAATTAATGCAGCCCCAATAATACCCATTACCTTTTGCGCATCATTACCACCATGACCAATACTAAATGCGGCGGAGCTAAATAACTGTAATTTTTTAAACATATATGCAACACTGCGCGCTGTTGGTGTTTTTATTTTTTCAACATATATGTAAACTAACATGAATAAGATGGAGGATCCAATGATTCCGTAAACAATCATTGAGTTGTCTGCTTTGTCAATTTCACTTGAAAAAGTTTTTTCAATATTGAATTTGGTAATTTTTGCTTTAACCTTATCACTATTTTTTTCTTGAATCGGATAAATACTATTCACTAAAATAAGTGTGGAATCTAAGTCAATGGCACCTTCCAGATATAGCTTTAAAGGAGCTTTATAACCTTCGGTGGCGTTTTTAGCAATTCCATATTCCGCTTTTGCCTCTTTATTTTCTGGCGCTTTGGCTTCCAATACTAAAAAGTCATTTGCGTTTCTCACCTCATCTTTTAATCGACTAATAGCGACAGTTTTAAGCCATCCATTGTTGCTTGCCATTGCAGCAATGGAATCAGCACCCAAAACATCAAAATTGTCTACGGCAGGTTTTATTTGTTCGTAAAAAGCAGTCGCTTTTGATAACTTCTCCTCATTGATTACTAAGTTAGCCAAAAGTGTGGTATCTGATTTGTTCGCCTTAAGTTCTTCCTTAATATTTGACACCTCTTTTTTGTACTTATCAATACCGTAAAACTTTTGAACATTTTCGTTCATTTTAGATGCTTCAAAATGATCAAACATCAAAACGGTTGCTAAAGTAACCACCGAAATTATACATAAACGTATCCAAACATTACGCATAATGGTGACTACGGTAATAAAAATGGAAATAATAATTCCAATAATCGGTGCTAAAAATATAAACAATATTGTTTTTAAAATAGTATCCGCATCAACAATTTTAGCCCAAGAATAATCAATCCCTTTAATCATAAGTGCATGCGCAATTGCAGCGCCAGCAAAGCCTCCAATTAAAGTATGTGAGGAGGAAGAAGGGATGCCATACCACCAAGTAAGTAGGTTCCAAAAAATAGCAGCCAACAAACCTGAAAAAATTACAGGCAAGGTGATGAAATCCTTATAAACGGTTTTACTAATAGAATTTGCTACAGCATGGTCTTTGAAAATCCAAAAAGCAACTGTGTTAAATAGTGCCGCCCATAATACAGCTTGAAATGGCGTCAATACTTTTGTTGAAACTACGGTAGCAATGGAGTTTGCTGCATCATGAAATCCATTGATATAATCAAATATTAATGCTAACGCAATAATTACAATTAATAGGGTCATCTTGGATTAAATTAAGCGTACTTGATAATAATGGATTCGATTACATTTGAAACGTCTTCAATTTTATCAGTAGCAATTTCAAGTACTTGATAAATCTCTCTTTTCTTAATAACCTCTTTAAAGTCATTTTCTTGTTCAAACAATTTTTCGATACTCATATCAAATACATCATCCGCTTGATTCTCAATACTATTTACTTTGATCATCGCCTCGGTCATTTCCTTAATATTTTTCATATTACGTAAACCTAATACTACCTTTTTAGTTTCAATGGTACCCTGTAAAACTAATTCCGCTAATTTGTGAATACCAGTATCATTTGGATTGACCTTATAAAAATTAATTTTTTTAGCAGATGCATATATATAATCAGCAATGTCATCTAGTGAAGTTGCTAAATAATGGATATCCTCTCTATCGAAGGGCGTGATAAAATTGCGTCCTAATTCTGTAAATATATTATGTGTTAAATCGTCATTGATATGTTCTAGGTTTTCAATTTGCGCTAAAATGTTTGCTCTTTTATCTGCATCTGGTTCAGTCACCATTTCCTTTAACTTAACGCCCATTTCATAAACGTGTTCCGCTACATCTTCAAATAGTTGGAAAAACACACGGTCCTTTGGAAGAAAAATTTTAAAAATAGAATTCAAGTCCATAAAATAGGTTTTATTGTTAATTTAATAAGCCTTGCAAATTTCCTTGATTGGGGTTTGATTACACTGTTCCCAATATTACCAAATTGTTAAGAATAACTATTCATTTGAAAATCAAATAGTTACAATATTGTAAGTACAAAAAATAAACGATTAAGGTCGAGTGTAGTTTGATTGGAAGATTTGAAGAAAATGGTGGGTGTATTGGGGGGTGTATTGTGGGGCAAATAAAATAAAAAAGGGAGCTGGTTTCCCGGCTCCCTTTACAAAATCCATAGCTTTCCCCCAAAAGCTATGGCGAATATCATTGATCTCAATAATTTTAGTTAGATATTATGTTACTAATTGAGTTTCTTTATAGGTTATTTCTTATTTTTGAATTGTATTTATATATTTCATATACGTTATTTTCCTATTTTAAAATTGATATTCAATGAGTTGTGTTAAATATGTATTTTTGATCATTTTTCTAAATATCTTAGGGTTTACGCAAATTAATGCGCAACATTCCGAATTAGACACGGTTTATTTTGTCAAAAAAACGCCTTTTTTAGAAAAAGTTCTATCCTACCAGGACCTTTATGCTAATATCAATCTTAGCCCAGATAATTATATCATTCCAGTTAAGGGAACTGTTTACGGACCAAATGGTCAGGAGGTGATTAAGGATGAAAATAGTTTATATGTCAATATTCAGCAAACTGGATTTATTTATCAGCTATTTAGTCAAAAAGATAGTTCATTGGAGTTTAGAAGAATTGATAGAACCATTAACATAAACTATAATATTGGCTGTTATAATTTTTTATACAATGATCAAATATATAGTTATGGGGGTTATGGCTTTTGGAAAACGAATGGACATATCCGCCAATTTAATTTATTTGATAAGCAATGGGATATTGTCCCCATGAATTATGAAATTTTTTCAAATGGGTATCGATGGTACTCCAATAAAGCAGAAAAACTTTTTGTTCCATTTCAAACAGTCTTGAATTCTGGTTTAAAATTTATTCCTGAAAGTCAATTAGAAAATCAGTGGGAAAGTTACTATTTGGATTTGAAACAAAAAGCATGGTTCAAATTGGGTATGTTAGATCCAAGTGTCAAAAAAATATTTGCAGAAGATAAAAATCCAACTGCTTTCTTATCAGTCAAAAATGGTTTTTTACATATCATTAATGATGAAATATACTATATCAATTTTATTGAGAATAAAATTTACAAATCTATAAAACCTGATTATAATCAATTTTTTATAAGACGTGTAGGATTTAGAAATACTTTTGAACACAACGGACAGATATATTTTTTCTACCCTTTCAGTGGACAATTTGAAATCGTACCCTTTAACTTATCAAATTTTGAATTATTGAGATTTCCTATTTGGAGAAGAGATACTGGAAGTGATAAATATGTAGCGTTTGTATTATTATTTATTTTAATAATATTTTTTATTACACGCTATTTTAAACAAAAGATTCAACAAAGAATAGTATTGTCACAACTCAAGCATTTAAAAGCAAAATCAGTGAGTCAAGCCTTTGTGGGTACCGAAATTTCATTAATTGATTTGCTTTTACAAGCTTCATTAGCGAATGAAAAAATTGAAATACATCAAATAAATCATGTTTTAGGCATCAAAGACAAGAATGTAGGATTGCAAAAAAAGGTCAGAAGTGATGTAATTAATGGTATCAATGATAAATATCAAATTATCACCAATGGCCCAAATCCATTGATTGTTAGCGTTAGAAAGGAAGACGATAAACGATTCCTGGAATATTTTATTTTAGCTTCAGAGGTAAAAGAAATTCAGAAAATTATTAACAAAAGCAAGAGTAATTAAAGTATGACATAGGTCATCATTTAAAATTTTATCCTTGGTTATGTCATAGCACTGTCATTTTTAATACGCTTAGAATTACTTTTTCAATTGATTTTGAAATTAATCTTTTTTTACATCGGAACTTCGCGTTCTGATGAAGGTAAGATTATTATATTTTTTGTTTTTTACGCCAATTTGTCTTTTTAGTCAAGTTACATTTGTAAAAGACACCATACAATTACAAGGCGATAGTGTGGTGGTTACTGCAACTAGGTCAGAGCGAAAATTGAGTAATGTTACTGTACCTATGACCATTATTAATTCAAGATCGATACAACAGATTGGCGCTTTACGATTAACTGATATTTTAAGAGAACAACCCGGATTAACCATGACGAGTGGTTTTGGTGCGGGGGTACAATTACAAGGCCTAAACCCCGATTATACAATTATCCTTATCAATGGAGAACCTTTGGTGGGGAGGACAGCAGGTGTATTGGATTTAAATAGAATTGCACTAGGAAATATAAAAAAAATTGAAATAGTTAAAGGACCATCCTCTAGTTTGTATGGTAGCGAGGCCATGGCAGGGGTTATTAATATCATTACAGATGCAACTACTAAAATACCTTTACAATCTTCACTTAGGTATGGCACCTATCATACTGTTGATGTGGGGCTGAATAACTCATTAGCCGCTGAGTCTATTTTTTATCAGGGGTATTACAATTATTATAGTACGGATGGCTATAGTATTCGACCTAGCACGGCATCTAGAGTAACAACACCTATACAAAGGCTCGCATCAAACCAACAATTCAAATATAATGTAAGCAATAATACCAATGTACTAGTAGGTTTGCGGTTTACCCATGAGCAAATAAAGAATGAAATCTCCGTATCCAATGGAGGCACTATCATACAGTCCAATGGGGAGGAAAAAAATACAGATTATAATTTATCAAGTTCTGTAAATCATCGATTTTCAAATAGTTTAAAAACAAGCTTTAGATCCTATATCACACAATACAATGCAGTACAAAATTTATTAACTATATCTGGTTTACCATATACTGACTTACTTGATCATTTATTTAATAGACTTGAAAATCAAACAGATTGGGTAGTAAACAAAAAGCTTACCACGATTGTAGGCGGTGGTGCAGTTATGGAAGGTGTTAAAAGTAGTCGTTATGATAGTGAAAAAATAAGAAAGACAAATACGAATCAATATGTATTTAACCAATGGGAGTGGACACCCAATTCACAATTAATACTAATTGGAGGTATTCGTTTTGATCATAATCAAACCTATGCTTCTGCATGGAGCCCAAAGGCTTCTATGTTATATAAATTAAATAAGCAAAACAGCATCAGGTTAAGTATAGGCCAAGGATTTAAAGCACCTGACTTTAGACAATTATATTTAGATTTCACCAATACGGCAGCAGGTTCCTATAGCGTATTTGGAACTGCGCAAGCACAAAAAGTAATCGGCCAATTAAATACGCTTGGTCAAATAGGCACCTTGTACAATAATTTTTATCAATTAAAAGCACTGCAACCTGAATATGCTACTGGTACACATGTAACTTGGGAATTTGTGCCCAATACCAAAAGTTTTTTTAGTTTTCAGTTATTCAGGAATGATATTCGAAACTTAATCGAAGTACAACAGGTAGGGGCATACATTACAGGCGCACAAATATTTAGTTACTTAAATATTGGCCGTGCTTTTACAACTGGTTTTGAATTTGAAGCTAAGCATCAAATTTCAAAACATTTTTCAATAAGTACTGCCTATCAATATTTAGAGACAGGGGATAAAGATCAGATAGCGCAAATAAAATCGGGTACAGTTTATACAAGAGATGTAAATGGGTTAAGCCGAAAATTAAATATTAGTGAATATGTGGGGCTGCCTAATAATAGTAAACACAAAGCGCAACTAAAATTTAATTATAGTAATCAAAATGGATGGTTCGGAAACATCAGAGCGCTTTATCGAAGCAAATGGGCAGTAAATAATACCAATGGGAATGAAGTTTATGACGCAGGAGATAGTTTTGCTAAAGAATATATTGCCTTACACTTAGCTGTAGGAAAAGAATACGTCAAAGGCTTTGGCTTTCAATTTGGCTGCGATAATATGTTGAATTACATAGATGCGCTAAACCTACCCAATTTATCTGGAAGAACATTTTTCACCACTTTAAAATATCAATTACCCCAAAAACATAAATTATGAGACAAAAGTTAACCCCCTTTTTATTATTACTTACACTTAGTAGTATCCTATTTTCTTGTACAAAAAACGAAACAGCATCTGTCATTCCTATAACAGCAATTACAGTGAAAAACTTAGCAGCAGATACTGTTTTAGGTATTAATGCTATAACAGGAATGCCCTATAGTGCAGGCAAGTATACTTTTTATAGCTTAGAGCGTAATGAAGTTGTGTTAAATACAGATAGTGCAAGTACCAAGTGGGATTTAGCTTTTGCTGGTACAAAAATTCTAACAAATGGCGGCACCAGTGGAACTGGTTTGGGCGGCGCATTTATTTATACTGGATTATTTGACGATATTAAAACAATCGCTACTGATTCTGTTTTTAAAACTGATAATGCCCCTGCCTCCTATGCCATTACTTATGGTAGTGGAAAAGGTTGGTATGTTTATGATCAATTAACAAGTTTAATTACGCCATTGGCTGGTCGGGTATTAGTGATCAGAACTGCATCTGGGAAATATGCCAAGTTGGAAATAATTAATTACTATAAAGGTGGTGTTACATTGCCTGTGACAGCATCTGATAGTGAGAAACTTTCTAAGCAACGCTACTTCACCTTTAGATATTCTTTTCAACCCAATGGCAGTAAAACGTTTTAATATTTGCTAGCTAGGAAAATATAATTATATATAGCTAATGCTTTAATTATACAGGCCCGCTCCAATGGAGCGGGCCTGTATGGTATTGGGCGGTAATATTTGAAAACAATTATACGCGAAAGCTATTTTGCTTTAAAACTCCAAGTAATATTAAATTCAGCGACAACTTCATTTGCGCTGTTTTTACCTACGGATTTACAAACTATAGTTTTGCCTTCTCGCGATGCAATCGCTTCATTGATTGCATTTTGAATCATTTGTCCATCTTCACAAGTAAATAAAATGACCCCTGTTGCTTTTTTTACGAAAGCAACCTCCATTTTCACAACCAGCATACTCACTTTAGGGTTACGTTGATACACTTGTCCAAAGGCCAACATCCCACTGCACATTTCGGCAGCCATTGCTTCCACAGCAAAGTAGATAGATTTAAATGGGTTCATGCTAAACCATGAATAGCGAATACGAACCACACATGAGGTTGCATCAAAATGATGAATCCTTAAACCAGCAAAAAAGGCGGCAGGTAGTTTTGTAAATAAAAAGAACCGAAACTTAATAGGGTTGGTAATGATTTGTCTGAATTTATAAAAACTAGGGTTCATACATTATTTGGTTAATAAACAATTAGTAAAAAATATCAGTTACTGACTCGTTAAAATACATGGCAACCTTGCATATAATTTATTAGTCACCTTCAAATATATTAGCAGCTTAATGCATCGTAAATCACCACTTTTTGCCATAGGTGATGACAAGTTTCTTTGAAGGCATCATGAAGTGGGTGCACTTGATATTCCTCTTCTTTTTCTGGGGATTCAAATAGACAAAGCCAAGAGATGCTGTAATCTTTTTCGATTACATCACGATTTGTATTTGCTGGAGCTCCAATATTTGAAAATACGATACAAGGCACTTTTGACAAAGCTTGTAAACCTTCCATTAGTTGTGCTTTATCTTCAGCAGAATTCGGGTTTTTCAAATAAAATAGTACATGATGTACAAAGTTGGAATTAGTCGTGTTCATATTATTAAAAATGTAGTTAAGATTGATTAAAAGTAAAATTAATAATGGTTATCTGCTAATTTTATTTAGTAAATTTACAAATGCCTCTTTCGCGATTATTAGTGCCTTTATTTAAGCGATTAATGCTTGCATTAATCGGCATTATTCTATTAAATTCATTGCAGGCGCAATCGGATCGTGAATTTTGGTTTGCAGCACCGGAAGTAACTTCGCAACATAGTGATAACCCTATCATTTTTCGATTTACTACTTATTCAAAGGACGCAATTGTTACTATTGATCAACCTGCCAATCCGAGTTTTTCTCCCATTACATTCAATGTTCCTGCGAACCAAACTTACAGTTTACCTTTTACTTCCTATAAAGAAATAGTTGAAAATAAACCGGGCAATACTGAATTGAATTATGGGATACGCATTATTGCGACTGCTTCCATATCTGCTTATTATGAATTAGCCTCCACGAATAATCCAGAAATTTTTCCATTGAAAGGGAATGTTTCAAAAGGACTTGACTTTACCATTCCTGCACAAACTAGGTTTAATAATCAAACTTATGCGGTATTTCCCGCACGTAATGGTTTTGCCATTGTAGCCACTGAGGATAATACCACCATTAATATTGATTTAACGCGTCCTGATGAAAAAGGAAATAGTAAAATTACTGTTAAGTTAAATAAGGGACAAACCTATGCAGTGAATGCTGCAAGCAATTTGGCCACATTGCATATTGGAGGTTCAAGGGTGACTTCGGATAAACCCATATGCGTAACTGTATATGACGACTCCATTGTTATTGGTGGTGGTTGGGATTTGATTGGGGATCAAATTGTGCCTAGTAAAAACACTGGTAAAAAATTTATTGCAGTTCGAGGGGAACTTTCTTCCCCAGGTTATCGCGCTACTGATTTTTGTTACATATGGCCAACAGAAGATAATACTGAGATTATTATCAATGGAATGCCCTTAATCCGTAAATATAATCGGGGAGAGAGTTATGAATTTGAATTATCTGATTTTTCAGCTTATATCACCACCGATAAAAATGTGTATGTTTTTCAATTAACAGGAACGGGTACTATTACTTCAGGCGAAGCAACAGCGACTTCCTTGCCAAGTATTGAATGTACGGGTTCGCAGAGTGTGTCTTTTGTTCGCCCCTCCACAGGGCCTATTTATTTAAATATTTTATGTAAAACAGCAGATATTGGAGGTTTTTCGGTCAAAGGAGACCCAACATTAATAACGTCTTCCATGTTCTCTGTGGTTCCAGGTTCTGCGGGTATTTGGCAATTTGCGAGAATAAATGTGATACCAAATTCACAACTTGATTTACTCATCAGCAATAATTTGGCAACTTCAGTCACCAATAGCACTGGCTTATTTCATTTAGGGTTTTTAAATGCAAGTGGAGGTGGTACGCGATTAGGGTATTTTTCCAACTATGCACAGGTAACATTAGCGCCAGTGATTACCTCCACTGCCTGCTTTGGATCAGACATTAAATTAGCTGCTACCGAATTACTCAATGTAAATTATAAATGGACTGGACCCAATAATTTTAGTGCAACCATTCCCAATCCAACCATCACCAATGCAAGCTTAAAGGATTCTGGGATGTACGTTGTTGTTGCAAATATTAATGGGTGTGGTATTTCAACAGATAGTGTACGCGTAGTAGTAAATCCAAAACCAACCATACATTTTTTAAAATCGATCGATACCGTTTGTTTGGGAAGCGCAAGGGATATTCATTATTCATTGGATGGAAAAGCGCCTTGGTCCCTTGAATATAGCAATGGCACAGTAAACGCAATCATTACTAACATTGCGCAATCCCCTAATTTTTTTACGGTTACACCCGCTGTTAAAACCATTTATAGTGTTGTTAATATTAAGGACTCCAATTCCTGTGTGGTAAGTGTGAACACTAGTAATGAAAAAGATACGATTGTAGTTAATAAATTACCTGTCGCCAATTTTGACTTTTCAACAATCAGGTGCGAACAAAGGGATATATTATTTAGTAATCAATCCAAAGGCGATTTAGATAGTGTAACCAATTGTTACTGGGATTTTGGTAATGGAAAAACCAGAAATGAAATTACTAAAGCTTCATTGAATGAACAGTTTGCTGTATGGGGCACCTATAAAATAAAGCTAGCAGTCCAAACCAGATTGGGCTGTAATAGTGACACCCTTGTGAAATCAATTTACATCAATCCCAATCCTACCGTAGGATTTGAATTACCTGAAGTATGCTTAGATGATAAATTTGCACAATTTAAAGACACTAGTTTTTTAGCAGACAATAATACAAAGTCATTTGATTATTTATGGAATTTTAATGTGGTACCACCTGTTGGTAAAAAATTACCAACTATTTTAGCTTCGGCGTATACGCAGCAAAATCCAATTATACAATACAATGATTGGGGTGATTATAAAGTGTCATTAAGGGTAACGCATAAAATTACGGGATGTATTGCAACAGATACCTCTGATTTTAGGGTCAATGGTGCATTTCCTAAATCGCAATTTAAAATTTTGAATGCGGATACGCTTTGCAGTAATCAATCGGTTAAAATAATTGATTCCTCTTGGGTTGATTTTGGAAGTATTGGGAAAATTATTATTAATTGGGGAGATGGCTCACCTGATTCGGTGGTAAATGATCCGGTAATAGATCCAACAAAAAATAAATCATACCAACATTATTATGCAAATATTTCAGCACCGAATAGTTTAAAATTAAATTATCCAATTACGCTCACAGCTTATTCAGGAGGTAGTTGTTTTATTGGTGCTAAAAAAGATATTAGTATTGTTCCGCCTCCTGAAAAACCAATCATACAAACTACCAAAGATTATCTATGTTTATTCGATACCCTAACTTTAAATACAAATACCCGCGGAGGTGTTCCTGACTTCAGTTATTTATATACTTCTGAAAATTCAAATGCAAGTATTAATGGAAATAAAATAAAAGGATTATTGAATGGATCCGCACAAGTATCCTTACAAGTAACAGACCAAAAAAAATGCAGTTATCCTTATAAAAATTTATTTTCAATCAATATTAGAGATATTCCTACTGCAGAAATTTTACCAGGGGATAGTATCGTATGTAATGGGGATGCGATTAATATAGCGGGTGCAGGAAAGGGCTATGACAATAGTCCAATAAGCAGTTATAGCTGGTATCGCAACGATACCTTAATAAGTACCTTATCTACCAATAGTATTAGCAATAATATCCCAGGATGGTATAAACTCACCGTGAATGATGGGAAGTGTAATTCAGTAGCGACTGCAGGTAAAAAAGTATCTCCTTTAAATATCACAAAATATACATTCACGCATGTGCCGAATATTTGTATTGGTGTGCCACTCCTAGTAAATACAAATGCGGTTGACCAATACAATGTGCATTATAATTGGGATTTTGGAGACGGCTTTAATTATTTAAAAGCAAGTCCGGGTAGTCATAAATATATGGCGAAGGGGGATTATAAAATAAAGGTGAATGTAACCAATGATTATTGTCCTAAATACAATTATCAAATCATTGGTAGTGCAGTAAAAGTTGCAGCTGCTATTAAGCCAATTACTTTTAAATATTATTTTCTAGCCAAACAGCCATTTGATGTGGTCACCAAAACGGATCCTGGTTATGTAAAATACAAATGGAATCCAGAAATATTTTTAAATAATCCGAATCAACCAAATCCCATTTTTAATGGAGATAAGTCCACGGATTATACATTAACCAGAACAGATACGATTAGTTCCTGTTCCGTAACGGATGAGTATGAAATTATTGTTTCTACGGAAGTATATGCGAATGTGCCGAATGCATTTACCCCTAATAATGATGGGTTGAATGATGTATTAAAAGTGGAATATAGTTTGGGGATCGGTGCCGACTTTAATTTTAGAATTTATAACCGGTGGGGTAAGCTGATGTTCGAGACCAATGATAAAAATAAAGGTTGGGATGGACGCGATCCAAGTGGACTATTGCAGGAGATGGATGGGTATAGTTATTTTTTAGCGTATAGCTATATAGATCCATTGACACAGGAATTGAAAAATAGTAAAAAAACAGGGTCGGTAATTTTATTTAGATAAATCACTCAATACTCTTTACAGGACGTACCCAACACTTTGTATATTTAAGATAATCATCTTGCGTGCCATCATTAAAAAATTGAAGCCAAGCATGGTTCTCAATACTTTGTTCAATGGTCCAGTAGTATTTACCATTTAAGCCTGGGATCTTATTTTTATTTTCGTATAATATATTCAGTTCTGCTCTATTTGGAAGTCGCCAACCATCTTTTAATTTTTCGCAAGCTTTTCGGGAATCTGCCCATTTCATTTGCATTTTTAAATCGGATCTAGCCACCAAAAATTCACCAATTTTTATAGGGTTTTTTGTAATACTATTTTGAGCAATACAATGAAATGTTAGCATAGATAGTCCAAAAATGGCTAACAGCAATTTTGCTTTTTTCATTTGGTTTTTAATTTTAAGCTTCAATATCAAATATAATTGTTTTAAAGGAATTAATATACAAGATTTTTAAAATGTATTCCATCATATTTATGCCTTCCCTCAATCTAATTTAATCTAAATAGTCCTAAATTGCATATGTAAATCAAGGTTCGTATGAAATGCCGGTAATACTTGTATTTATTGGCTTTTATGATTTATCGTTGAGGGCTTTACATTAGAAAAATTCATTACATAAAATATTTTATATGAAAAGGTTCAACTATTTATTTGTCTTCATTTTTATATCATTTGCTGCAGTGCAATATAATGACCCTGATCCTTATTTATGGATACCTATTTATCTATATCCTGCTGCACTTTGTTTTTTAGCTGCCCGTGAAAAATTTATTAAAAATGCATACATCGGAGGATTTATATTTTTCAGTCTTTATGCAGTATATAAATTATTAGATCAAAATGGGGTGATTGATTGGTTACGTTTTCACAATGGTGCAAATATTGCAGCTACCATGAAGGCCGAACAACCTTGGATTGAAGAGTCAAGAGAGTTCTTTGGCTTAGTAATTATCTTAATTGTTTTATTTATAAACTATAAAAAATTTATAAAAACAAAATAGGTTAACTAGATCAGATTTTATAAATTAAATCATAACCAAGCGTAAATAGTTTATAATTATACATTTTATATAAATATGAAAAGAAGAAAGTTTATCATACAAAGTTCAGTTGGGATGATAGCGGCATTGCCCGCAATGAAAAACTTATCAATTTTAGATACGCCCTATTTCACCACGGGAATAAAAGTTGGTGAAATTACTTCTACATCAGCTGTTGTATGGGCGCGGCTTACAGCGAATGAAATTCGAGTAAATGATGCAGGCATTCTTCCATCGATTCTTTATTGGGACGACTTAGTAAACGAATGGCACAATGCTTCCTATTTTGATAAAAAATATAAAATGGGAAGGCCAGACAAAAATGTTAAAGTAGTCATGCCTGAAGGGCATACTTTGAATACATTAGATGGCGCAGTGCCTGGTGTTGCTGGTCAAATAAGTGTAAAATATCGTGCTATTGGAACAAAGGATTGGCAGACAACAAAATGGGAGCAAGTTGAATCTGAAACTGATTATGCCACGCAATTTAATCTTTACCATCTTGAATCTAATACTAAGTATGAGATAAATGTGTTAGGCAAAACAAATAGTAAAGGAATTAAAATAATGGAGGGTAGCTTTAGTACTGCACCCAAAACTGAAAATGCGGATCCTATTAATTTTATGGTAACTACCTGCCATGAGTATACACACCAAGATGATCCAAAGAATGGTGGGTTTAAGATATTTAAGGAAATGCAAAAATTGCATCCACAATTTTTAGTACACACTGGGGATGTTTTGTATCATGATCAAGTAGCAAAAAATTTAGATCTTGCAAAATGGAACTGGCAAAAAATGAATAGCCTTTCGAATAATGTTGCATTTTATCAAAATACACCTTGCTATTTTATGAAGGATGATCATGATACATGGATGAATGATTGTCACTCCGCCACAATAACAAAATTCATGGGTGAATTTACCTTTAATCAAGGCGCAGCTTTGTTTAAACAGCAAGTACCACATAGTGAAAAATCATATCGAACATTTAGGTGGGGTAAGGATGTGCAAATTTGGTTATTTGATGGGCGCGATTACCGTATGCCCAATGAAATGCCTGACGGTCCAAATAAAACAATTTGGGGTAAGGAACAGATGGCTTGGTTTAAGGAAACCTATAAATTATCGGATGCAACATTTAAAATATTAATTTCTCCTACGCCCATCATTGGTCCCGATCGACCTCAAAAAAAAGATAACCACGCCAACTCCAATTTTACGTTTGAGGGGGATGAAATTCGAGGATTTATCCAAGGCGATAAAAATACATTTGTGGTTTGTGGTGATCGACATTGGCAATATGTTTCAAAGCACTTAAAAACAGGCACTTATGAATTTGCTTGTGGCCCTGCAAGTGACGAACATGCGGGTGGTTGGAAAAAAGAGGAAGTTTACCCGGAGCATGAATATTTAAACATAGTGGGTGGCTTTTTAAATATTCAAACCCAGAGATTAAATGAAGTGACTAATATTCAATTCACGCATTATAGTGTTGATGGAAATATATTACATCAAAAGAAGTTCATAGCAACTTAGGTTGTAGCTATCCATTTAGCTGCGAATTGTTCCATATTCGGAAATTGGAACAGACATTCCCACTTGTATAAATCAGGTTTAATATATAAATTTTGTATATTTTCCCTTATCTTTCTGACTCAATCTGTTATAAATCATTGATTTATGGAAATTTTGGCGCCCATTTTCGGATTCTTCACTTCTTTCATCTTAGTATATTATCTAAGCGCGTTAAACAGGTCCAATATATTTTTAGCCCTATTCTTTTTATGTTGCAATCTAATTGTACTGGTCTACTTTGGGTTACATTTTTCAAATAATCAATTTTGGGAGGCCATCTTCTTTGTTCATTTTTTACCGTTATCTTATATTATAGGGCCCTTGTTATTTATTTATGTAAGAACGACAATTTCAGATAATAAAAATTTTAAAAAAACCGACTGGCTGCATTTTATTCCCGCCTTTTTAATTTTACTTGCCACCTTACCTTATACAAGCTTACCCTTTGATAAAAAATTTGAAATCGCACATCAAATCGTAAAAATTACCGAAAACTATTCGCTTAATTTTTATTTTATCAGTTTTGAATTTATACTATACTCTAGGTCAGTCCATTTAATTATTTACGCCATTTTTTCTTTTTTTTATTTTAGGCATTCTACTAAAAAAATAATCAATACCTACGGAATTGTTCCTACGAATCATTTGATCATAAATCGGTGGATAAATATACTCATCATTATTCAGCTTTTAATTGCTTCCAATAGTTTGGGTCACATGACAACGCTATATCATAAGTTTAGCATATTGGGTATACAAGGAACTGATTTATTTTCTGAGTTATATTTTTTTAGAATTTGCGGTGGCGCATTTGTTATTCAAAATTTTATTCTTTTTTTATTTCCAAAAATATTATATGGAAATATTTCTTATGAAGTTGTTAAAGAGAAGGAGGGAATTATTGATGAGATAAAATTAATTATTGCTAAAAAAGATACTATAACTTCCATTTCGGAAAATTTAGATATCACATTAAAGCCTTACCTAGAAACACTTCCATTTATTAAACAAGGGTTTTCACTTTCTCAAATGTCATTTGATTTAAAAATTTCTGAGCGTATTTTATCCAACTATTTTAATAAAATTCTTTCTAAAACTTTTGGGGAATGGAAAAATGATCAACGAATTAATTATGTATGTCAAATAATTGAACAAGGCAAAGCAAAGGATATTACTATTGAGGCCATCTCAATTAATGCAGGTTTTGTATCAAGATCAAAATTTATAGATGCGTTTAAAGAAAGGAAAGGCGTAACGCCTTCGGCATATATTAAAGGACTTTCGGATAAGGAGTAATAAAAAAGGCCACCTAAAAATAGATGGCCTTTACTTGTAATTGTCGTATTAAATTTAGCGAGGCATTAATCCAAGCTGTCTAAAAAATTCCAAGTTATCAAAGAAATCTTGTTCTTCTGTAATTTTACCATCTACGATTGTAGCAATCGTACAACCTATCACATCCACTTTTTTTCCTGTAGCAGGGATGCCAAAAAAGTTTCCTGAATGCACGCCTTTAAACTGCCAATATTTTGTTAGTTTGTTGCCTTGCGCAAAAATATCTTTAATGATAAATTCTCTTTCTGTAAAACCAGTCACATAGTTTGCATAATATGCTTTTGCATTTGCAGCGCCTTTAACTTCAGGTACGGTATGTAAAACAACATCAGCACTGTAAGCAGTATCTAAAATATTTACCCTTCCTTCAACAATTGCCACATCCCAAACATGGCTATAAAATTTAATATTGTCATTAGCTATTTTCTCTCTTTTTGCACTTTCATTGTTACAAGAAATCAGAGTAGCACTTAATAAAAGACCTAAAATCAATTTTTTCATAGTTTATATTTTTTTCAAAAATACGTCTCATGACGCCATGTTATTTGAACAATCCTATTCAAATATGTTCCACTAAACAAAAAAGGGAACAAAAATCCGACTACTTATACCTATTTCTCTATTAATACACTCCATTTTTCAATACTAGCCCAATTTTCATTAAATTTAATTTATGTATTTAAACACGACCCTATCCGCCATTACCTATTTCGCCATTTCTATTAGCAATTAGCATTAAATGAACTAGTTATGAAGCAATTCCGAATCACATTTATTTGTTTACTAATCGTACAATTTGCTTTTTCCCAGCAAAAACCGAATGTAATTTATATATATGCAGATGATTTGGGTTATGGGGATGTGAGTTATAACGGGGCAACAAAGTTACAAACACCTAATATTGATCAATTAGCGAAACAAGGTATTATTTTTAGTAATGGTCATACTACCTCGGCCACTTGCACCCCTTCTCGTTATGCATTAATGACTGGAAGATATCCATGGCGTCAAGAAGGGACTGGAATATTACCTGGGGATGCGGCCTTAATTATTCCAGCAAATAAAACCACCTTACCGTTAGTCTTTCAACAAGCAGGTTATCAAACCGGCATTGTTGGGAAATGGCATTTAGGATTAGGCGAAGCAGTTCAAAAAAATTGGAATGCAACCATAAAACCTGGGCCCAATGAAGTAGGATTTAATTTTTCTTTTATTTTTCCAGCAACTGCAGATAGGGTGCCCACTGTTTTTATTGAAAATGGAAACGTAGTTGGATTAGATTTAAACGATCCTATTAAAGTAAGCTACCAAGAAAAAATAGGAGATGATCCTACAGGAAAGGAGCATCCTGAATTATTAAAAATGCATACGGATCCAATACAGGGTCATGATCAAACGATTGTAAATAATATTGGACGTATTGGTTATATGACTGGTGGTAAAACTGCTCGGTGGACTGATGAAGAACTTTCATTTACCTTTTTAGAAAAGGCGAAACAATTTATGGAGGGCAATAAAAATAAACCCTTCTTTTTATATTATGCTTCAACGGAGCCACACGTACCACGTATGCCAGCGACTATGTTTAAAGGTACTAGTGGACTAGGTTTTAGGGGGGATGCAATTTTGCAATTAGATTGGATTGTTGGTGAAATTGTAAGTAAATTAAAAGCATTAGGTATTGAAAAAAATACCATGATTATTTTTTCAAGTGATAATGGCCCCGTATTAAATGATGGGTATATAGATGGCTCCATCACGGAGTTAAATGGTCATACGCCCCTGGGTCCTTTACGCGGTGGGAAGTCTAGTATTTTTGAGGGTGGCAATAGGGTGCCGTTTATTGTAAGTTGGCCAGGAACCATACAACATCAAGTATCACCTGCATTAGTGAGTCAGATAGATTTATTAGCCTCCTTTGCAAATTATTTTAAATTTAAAATCCCTACCGGTGATGCTATGGATAGTGAGAATCATATGAATGCATTATTGGGTAAAACGAAACAAGGGCGAACCACTTATGTTGAACATGCAGGAACTTTAGCCATCGTGAATGGTGATTGGAAGTATATTGTTCCGGCAAAAGGCAATGCTATGACCTATGCAACAAATATAGAAACTGGCAATGCGAAAATTCCGCAATTATATAATTTGAAAGATGACATTGGCGAAAAAAATAATTTGGCAAATCAGTATCCGGAAAAAGTAACAGTAATGGAATTATTATTAAAGCAAATAAAAGAAAAAAAATAATTAAGTCATAACGACTTTAATACGAGTAATATTAAACCTTACATTATCCCTAAATAAATTAAAATGAAAAAAGTATTTCTGACGGTTTTTTGCATTTATTCAATTGTTTTTATCGTTAAAGCACAGGACGTTGTTAAAAAGGCAAATAATTTTATTGACTTGTTAAGTGACGAACAAAAAACAGGAACTTTGTTCCCCTTTGACAATGACGAGCGGTATAATTTTCACTTTGTTCCATTTGTAAGAAAAGGTATTACATTCAATGAAATGAATGCGCAGCAAACTGAAGCTGGGCTTGCACTTTTGCGTTCTTGTTTAAGCGACATGGCCTATAAAAAAGCAACCGATATTGTTGCGATGGAAGTGGTTTTAAAAGAAATTGAAAACAGAAAACCAGAGGATAAGTATCGTGATCCAGGAAATTATCATTTTTCTATTTTCGGGATCCCTTCTAATAAAACAATTTGGGGATGGCGCTTTGAGGGGCATCATATTTCATACAATTTTTCTTTTGATAAAAAAATGATTGTTTCAGGTACACCTGGATTTATGGGATCTAATCCTGCAGTCGTACTAACAGGATCCAAAAAGGGCACAGAAATTTTAAAAGAAGAAACAGAAGAAGGATTTCAAGTGCTAAATTCTTTGGACCCACAGCAATTAAAAAAAGCAATCATTGATACCATTGCGTATAAGGATATATTGACCTTTGATAAAAGAAGTGCAGATATAAATTCGAAACTTGGACTTAAGTATACAGAATTAAATGAAACACAACAAGCATTAATTTTGAAATTAATTAAAGTATATGTGAATAGATACACTCATTTATTTGCCGAAAGTATGCTGAAGGATATACAAGCTGCTGGTTTAGATAATATTTTATTTGCTTGGGCTGGTACTACCATCAATCAAGTTGGCAGCCCAACCTATTATCGTGTACAAGGACCCAGCTTTATTATTGAATATGATAATACACAAAACAATGCAAATCATATTCACTCTGTCATTAGAGATTTAAAGAATGATTTTGGCGGAGATATGTTATTGAATCATTATAAACAAGATCACGCAAAACAATAAAATTTATACATTTTCAAATTAAGTATAAAATAGCTGGTAAGTTTTAAAAATACAAATGGCCCATCACAATATAATATCGCCAACAATGAGAAAGCAACTTTACTTTTTAATTTTATTATCAGGCTTAATTACGATTTTTAGTCAGTCCGCAAACGCACAAAAAAAAGCAGTCATTGCTTATTATTCTGGCAGCATACAAAAATTGGATTCTTTTGATGCGCATAACTTTACCCATATTATTTATTGCTTTGGCCATTTGGAAGGAGATCAATTAAAATTAAGAGGTGCGAAGGATACTGCGATTATACAAAAAATGGTTGCAATGAAATCCCAAAACAAACATTTAAAAGTGTTACTGTCATTGGGGGGCTGGGGAGGATGTGCGCCCTGCTCTGAAGTATTTAGTACAGAAGAAGGACGCGCCAATTTTACAACATCAGTTAAGGCATTGACTGATTATTTTGGGTCAGATGGCATTGATTTAGACTGGGAATATCCTGCCATCGCGGGATACCCCAATCACCGATATACACCTGAGGATAAACCGAATTTCACTGCGCTTGTGAAAGAGTTGCGCAAACAACTAGGAAAAAAAGCGACCATTACTTTTGCAGCAGGCGGGTTTAAAAGATTTGCAGAAGAAGCAATTAATTGGAGTGAGGTGATGCCTTATGTAAACTATGTCAACTTAATGACTTATGATTTAGTGAGTGGATATGCAACTGTTACAGGGCATCATACCCCTTTATATAGTACCACGAAACAAAAAGAGTCCGCTGATAATTGTATTCAATATTTATTGTCATTAGGTGTGCCAGCAAAAAAATTAATTATGGGAGCTGCATTTTATGCTAGAACATGGGAGGGCGTCATTGAAGATAATAATGGCTTGTATCAAAATGGGAAATTTAAATCTTTCATAGGGTATAATGATTTTCCTAATCGTATTTCAGAAAAAAATGGGTACAAATTTTATTGGGATGGGGAAGCGCAAGCGCCATATGCTTATAGTGCTTCTGAAAAAAGCTATGCCACTTTTGACGATAAACAATCCATTGAGGCAAAAACAAAATATGTCATCAAAAATAAGTTGGGTGGTATTATGTTTTGGCAATTAGGCCATGACTATTCGAAAAATGGTTTACTTGAGGCAATCAATACTACATTAAAGAATAATAAGTAATGCCCCTATTCAATAACTACAATTTGAACTTGCTTATTTTACTATAAAACTTTGTTCATATTAAGTTTAAAATAAAATATTTTAATTGATTATTATGGAAAGAAGAAAATTTATTCAAAATTCAGGACTCTTAGCTGCAGGTATTTATCATACCCCGCTGAAAGCAATTGCAGGTCCATTTGCACAATCGCCCTTATTGCATAATATACCAATTGATAAAAAATTAAATCTAGAATGGATAAAGTCCTTATATCATCGGGGATTTGTGACTACTTATAAAAAAACAAAAAATGAGTTGCAATATATTGGAATGCCTATTGGCGGCATTTTCACAGGTACTGTTTATTTAGGCGGCGATGGAAGGCTTTGGTTATGGGATATTTTTAATGAAAATCAAAATGGGATAGATCCTAAGACCATTGAATGGGAATCAGATTTGCATGTTGGTAAAAAAGTACGTCCGCAAGATGGATCTGCATATGTACAACCAGCAAAAAATATTAGACCGCTTGAACAAGGCTTTGCGTTTAAAATTATATCAGGGAAAAACACCATCATAAAAAAATTAGAAGCTGCCGATTGGGATGAAATTTTATTCGAAGCCACTTATCCAATGGCAAAGCTGCATTATATTGATCATAGTTTAGGATTGGATATTACAGCAGACGTTTATTCTCCTTTTATTCCATTGGATGAAAAAAATTCAGGCCTTCCATGTACCATCTATTCTTTTTCAATAAAAAATAAGACAAAGAATGATATCACTGTTTCCATATTGGGTTGGTTGGAAAATAAAATAATGCCCAAAACAAAAAAAGACACAGATATCAGATTGAATACTTCTGAGTCATTGAATGGCTTGGCGGTTTTAAATAGTAGTGTAAAGTTAAATGGCAGTGAAAAGCAGGAAAAGCTACCAGATTATGGTACCATGGCAATTGGTGCAATGCATGGTAAATGTACAGTCAATACTTCATTTGCCTTACCCATTAATGCGGAATCCTTTTCAAATCAAAACTCGTTACCGACAGAAAAGTCAGTATCAGCAAGTCCATTAATGAATTCTGTATGTACCAATTATATTATAAAGGGGGGGCAAACCATTCAGGCTAATTATGTAATTGCTTGGCATTTTGCTAATTTGACTTTAAATCCAGTCATTCAAGGTAAGGGACGTTTTTATAATCTACAATTTAAAAATGCCGTTGAAGTAGTAAAATATGTAGCTGCAAATTTAACAGCACTTTCAACACAAACAGCATTGTGGCGACAAACATGGTATGATTCAACATTACCATGGTGGTTTTTAGAACGTACATTTTTAAATATATCAACATTAGCAACCACTACTGCACATCGTTTTGAATCAGGCAGATTTTATGCTTGGGAAGGGGTAGGTTGTTGTGAGGGAACCTGCACACATGTGTGGCAATATGCACAAGCCATGGGCCGTATTTTTCCTGCGATTGAAAGAGATACAAGGGAACGCGTTGATTTAGGTTTGTCATTGAAATCAGATGGGATGATGTTGTATCGTGGTGAAGTGGTGAAAACACCTGCGATTGATGGACAGGCAGGTACGATATTAAGAATATACAGGGAGCATAAAATGTCACCAGATAAAACATTTTTACAAAAAAATTGGGATAAAATAAAGTTGGCAACCACCTGGGTTTTAAATCAGGATAAAAATGGGGATGGCATGGAAGATACGCCGATTGAAAATACATTAGATGCCGTTTGGGATGGTGAAATAGCTTGGTTGGTAGGCATGTGTATTGCGGCAGTAAAAGCGAGTGAACAAATGGCCATAGAAATGGGTGATGCTGGATTTGCTAAAACTTGTGCGACTTATGTAAGCAATGGAACTAAAAATATGGAAACGCAGCTTTTCAACGGAGAATATTTTATTCATAAAGCAGATGAAATTAAAGGAAGAGAAAAATTAGGATCTTATAATACCTGTCATATTGATCAGGTATATGGACAAAGTTGGGCACACCAGGTTGGTTTAGGCAGAATCATTGACAAAGAAAAAACCATTTCAGCGCTTAAGGCATTATGGAAATATAATTTCACCCCTGATGTTGGACCTTATATTAAGGAGCGAAGAGGTTGGCGTCCATATGCACTTGCCGGCGAAGGGGGTATGGTGATGAATACCAATCCAAGTAATGAAGCAAAACCGTATGGTGAAAAAACGACTTGGCAGCTAGGATATTTTCATGAATGTATGAGTGGCTTTGAGCATCAGGTAGCTTCACATATGATGGCAGAAGGTATGACAGATGAAGCACTCATATTAACTAGGATGATTCATGATCGATACTATGCAGGAAAACGAAATCCATTCAATGAAATTGAGTGTAGTGATCACTATGCGCGCGCAATGGCGAGTTATGGTACTTTTATTTCAGCATGTGGTTTTGATTATGATGGGCCGAATGGATATATAAAATTTGCCCCAAAATTAAATATAGATAAATGTAAAGTTCCTTTTACATCAGCAACTGCTTGGGGCTCCTATGAACAACTACAAACTGAAAAAAACTTTTCGGCAATACTCCAAGTTAAATATGGCAGTTTGTTTTTAAATAAAATTACCCTTGACGCCAAAGCACCTGTTAAAGCAGCTAAGATTTATATCGGAACTAAGTTGGTCAATGCAAAAATGGTAAAGGAAGATCAAAGCTTTACTTTTCATTTTGAAAATAAAATTGAATTAAAGAAAGGACAAGAACTAAAAGTTAACCTTAGTTAAAATGCAAGTTGAAAAAAATAAAGTTGTTGGGATACACTACACCATTTCGGTGGATGAGGAAGGCGAAGTGTTTTCGAACCTCGATTTTGAACCAGAGGAATATGTACATGGCGCTATTGCTATTTTCCCAATGGTCGCAAAGGGACTAGAAGGTCATCAGGTGAATGATCAAGTACAAATAACCCTGCCTCCGCAGCATGCTTACGGAGCAACGAATGATAAATTAATTAAAACATTCCCCAACGCTTTATTTGAAAATGTGGGTGATTTTGAAATTGGCACTTTTATTCAAATACCTGATGGCACTGAAGCAAAATTATTACAAAAAAACAATGACACTATCATGGTGGATGCGAATCATCCATTCGCCGGAGCGACCCTACATTATACTATAAAAATTGTATCCATAAGGCATGCTACTGAACTTGAAATTCAAAGAGGCCTTACTGAAGCCATTATAAAATCATGCGATGGTTCCCCTAATTGTTGCTAAATTTAAGCTATGAAAAACAAACTGTATTTATTGGTTTTAGTTTTTGTTGTGAACGCATTTGTTTCAAAAACTTTCGCACAGGAGTTATACAAAGCACCCTCAAATCAAATAAAAACAATTTGGGTAAGTCCTGAAAACCCAACTGGTGCCAAAGGCAGTGCAGGTATAACGAATAAGGGGGCAAAGGGTCGTGCATTTATTACCTTAGAAGCCGGCGAAAAAATTACTTTATTAGATGCTACTGGTGCTGGTATTGTTAGACGCATGTGGTTAAGCGGCACCATACCAAGATCAGCTGAACAAATGCAAAATGTGCGCATTGAGATGTATTGGGATGGAAGTAAAACGCCCGCAGTTTCAGCACCCATTGGTGATTTTTTTGGTTTAGGACTGGGTAAATCTAAAGCGTATAAAAATGCATTGTTTTCTAATCCAGAAGGACGCTCTTTTAATTTTACAATACCAATGCCATTTCGAACAGCAGCAAAAATTGTTTTAGTGAATGAGTCAAGTTCGCATGCACTCGTATGGTATGATATAAATTATACTTCAGAAAAAGTACCTGATGATGCTATGTACTTTCATGCATATTGGCATCATATAGCAAAAACTATGCTGGGTAAAGATTATGAGATTTTACCTACGATCAATGGTAAAGGACGATTCATTGGGGCCAATATTTCAGTTGTAAGTGATAGCATGTTACGAGATACCTGGTTTGGTGAAGGGGAAGTGAAAGTGTATTTAGATGGCGATAGCAAATTGCCCTCACTATCAGGCACAGGAACGGAAGATTATATTGGTTCAGGATGGGGCCAAGGAGAGTATCAAGACCAATTTCAAGGCTCCTTAATTTCAGATGATAAAAAAGGGGAGTATTGTTTTTATAGATATCATGTGCCAGACCCAATTTATTTTCAAAGTCAATGTAAAGTGACCATTCAGCAAATAGGGAATAGCTCGGTTGAAAAAATTAGAACACTAATAAAAAATGGCGCAAATATTAAACCTGTTTTTTTCATTAAACAAGAAGGCAGTCGCCTTGGCAGTGATATATTTAATTTAAAGGGCAAACCACCCATCACTTATGGAATATTAGATACGAATTTTGAAGGAGGGATCAACAATCCATTTTTTGATAATAAAAATTTTGGAATGAATTTTTACCGAACTGATGAGCTTGCTTCAACCGCCTATTTTTATCTAGACAAGCCCTTTAATAATTTAAATACCCAAGTAAGTGTCGCGGATGAAAATAAAAAAGGTTCTTTTGGTTATGATCTTGCTTTTTTAAAAAAATACCACAAGGATTTAGTGTTGTTAAAAAATGGAGATGCTTCTTTAATTGTTTTACCAAAATACCAAGGCCGCGTAATGACTAGTACGGCCGAAGGTGAAAAGGGATTTAGTTTTGGATGGATTAACCATGATTTAATTGCAGCAAATAAACTAACGCCTCATTTTAATGCCTTTGGGGGCGAAGAAAGATTTTGGTTAGGACCAGAAGGTGGGCAATTCTCCATTTATTTTAAACCCAATACTGAATTCAAATTTGAAAATTGGTTTGTACCGCCAAGTCTTGATACCGAAGGCTTTGATTTAATAGCGACATCAAATACTGAGGCTATCTTTAATAAAAAAATCCATTTATTAAATTATTCCGGCACCCAATTTGACTTAGAGGTCAATAGAAAAATAAAATTATTAAGTACTGAAAATATTAGCAATGTCCTTGGTGTAAAAACGGGCGCATCGATAAAGGCGGTTGGATTTGAAACAGAAAACAAAGTAAAAAATATTGGCCAATTAGCTTGGACAAAAAATACAGGCTTATTATCCATATGGGTATTGAGTATGTTGCAAGCAAATGATCATACCACTGTTTTTGTTCCTTACCAACATGGAGATGAAACTAAGTTGGGAAAAATTGTCACTGATGATTATTTTGGAAAATTAGATACCACAAGATTACAAGTAAAAAATGGATACTTGTTATTTAAAGCAGATGCAAAGCAAAGAAGCAAAATTGGCATTTCGCCATTACGCGCAACGTCAATGGCGGCAAGTTATGATGCAGAAAATAAAGTGTTAACTATTATACAGTTTACTTTACCACAAGGCAAAACCGATTATGTTAATTCATTATGGCAAATGCAATCCGAACCCTTTAAAGGCGATGCTTTAAACGCCTATACGGATGGTCCTGTGGACGGTAAACAAATGGGTAAGTTTTATGAATTAGAGGGGTCATCTCCTGCAATGGCATTATCTCCAGGCGGCACGCAAACGCATATTCAAAAAACGATTCACTTAAAAGGAAATGAAATGGATTTAAATGCTTTAACACTAAAGCTGTTTGGTGTAAAGCTTAGTGAAATAAAGTTGTAGGTACTATTTATTGATACCATCTAATTTCCATCCAATTTAAGAAGTATCAAATTAACGTTGATAGCTTGTTGTTGTTGCTATTCCTCCAGTATCGGTTAGTATATAGGTATACTTATTATTTAAGTCCCAACTGTATTTTACATACCCCGTTTTAGCGCCAATTTTATAGGTTAACAAATAACCATTGGTTCCTACTGCCGCAAAATCGGTAATACTAGCACCCTTTAATGGATTGGTAGCTGGTCGAACAGCTTTGGTAAATGCTTGTGGTAATATTTGATTTTCTGGAGCAGCAGAACTTGGATCTAAATTTACTTTTCCTTTCATCGCTCCCACCACATAAGGGTAGTTAGTAGTTCCATGGTAATGGTAAATATTATTAGTACCAACATGACCATGGCATGAATCTAATATACTCATTACACTTCCATCAGGTTCTTTGCTGCCATAAACAGGGAATCCATCTAAGGCAAATGCAATTGGTTTTAGTCCAGATGTAGTTGATAAGTGCAGTGGTGCTGAATGATAGTGATAATCATCGCCACGGCCACAATGCCCTCCCCAATTATCTAATTCCCCAATCAAATAGGAATCCTCCCCGCGATTATTCAATGCATTAAAAATGGGGATACCATTTACTGCAACAGCAACTGCACCTTTCATTAAATTTGTTTTGGTACTTAATGGTGTTGTTGCATAAGCGGGCTGTAATGGGATAGACCAACTGTTGTTATCGGTATAAGGTTGCGAAATGGGTACTTGTTGTTGCCAATTTGTAATCCCGATCATCATATTATGACTAGGTATGCCGGTTGATCCAATATAAAAATAGGTATCATCCCATTTGGTTGTAATTGAAGGCTTATAGGGGGCGAAAGCAGAATCAATAAACCCAGTACTTGTTTTTGGAAGGGTAACAACAATGTTATTGTTATTATTTGTATTCCCAGTTGTATTGGAAGTTGTGGCTGATTTGCTACATGCAATAGCAATGGTAGTTATGAGTAATAATGAAATGCCAAGGAGGTTTAAATTATTTTTTAATACATATTTATTAAACAATAATGGTTGAAATATTTTAAATAGTAAAAGTGGGGTAAGTATAATTAATAGATATTGTAAAATTGTAATTAAAATAGTAGAGTTTGAGTTACTCGGTGTTGTATTGTCAAAGCTAAGGTTGATATCATTTAATTTATTAATCTTAAAATTGGCTAATTTTTGATCTTGTATACATAAATCCTGTATTGGCACTGCTAATAATTGTCCATCTTCTTTTTCTAAATAAATCACATCGCCTTTGTTCATTAAAAAATTACCTTTTAAAGGTTTGCCATTTCTTAATTGCCAAGTATTGTATACCGTCCCATCCCCATGATGATAATGACCACCACTATGTGCAAGTGTCAGTATAGGGCATAACATTACTATTGTTATTACAAACGCAAGAAAAACAAATAGCCTCTTTTTCATATAAATAATTTTATCTCGTATAGGTGACAGTCATAACTGTACTATCTAAAATTTTATTTCTAATGCCCGCAAGTAATACATCCATCGTAACCTGTGCGCTACTCACTGAAATGGTTGGTGCAGCACTTAATGCGTATAAAGTTAAAATATAAACTTTTGCGCCAGGACCCTGAGAACAAGGAGGCGTATATGCATTTTTCCTATCCACTGTATTTATTCCAAAGCTTCCAATAGTTTTTGAGTTGTTCGTTAAGGAAGTAACAGCACTGGGTATGTTGTATAATACAATATATACATGCTTATCCTCCGTGGGGTAGGTAGGTGGGAAATGATGCATCGTGATTGCATAAGAATTGGTCCCTGTGGGTGCATTTGACCACTGCAAGCCTGGTGAAAACCCACTACTATCGCAGGTAAATAGTTTTGGGAAATTGCCATTATTGGAAAATCCGTTTCCAGTGAATAGGAGTTGTTTGGCAATGGTGGTGGGTGTCGGATTAACGGTGTTATTATTACTATCTGAACTTGCGCTTTTGGTGCAACTTGAAAAAATAACAAAAATTAAAAATGGGATTAAAATTGATCTCATAAGATTAGCGCTATTGGTGTTTTGACAGATGTATATTACTAAGGTTTAATTTTTATAAACTTTATTTCACATGTTATGACTAATTTAACAAGTTGCAAACTTTATACCAAGTAAAAAATAATAATACAGCATTAAGTATTATTTTGTGTATATAATATTTACTTTATGCGCTATTTCTTTAAACCAATTAAAATAATATGTAATCTATTTTTTCTATTTATTTCTTTACAAGGGGATGCGCAATCATCCCATAATAATATCAATTGGCCGGCTTTTATGCAGGCGCAAAGGCTTAATTGGGATTCGATTAGTGATAACTATTATACGGGTATACTTTTGGGTAACGGGCAACTAGGCACAAATATTTATAAAGAGAATAATCATGCGATTCGATTTGATATTGGGAGATCAGATGTTACTGATCAACGACCACATAACTCGGATACGGTTGCCTTTGAACAATTATTATCAAGACCGCGTTTACCTATCGGGAAAATGTTATTAAATACCAAGGGCGAAATCATATCTGCCGATATGCAATTGGATATTTACAATGCAGAAAGTAACGGAACTATAAAAACAACCAAAGGAACCATTCATTTTTTCGCATACGTTCCAACAGGGCAAGATGTTATTGTAGTAAAATTTTATGGGACAGCAGATGAAAAAAATATACAATGGCAATGGGTGGGAGAAGAAAGCATATCACCAAGAATTACTTCACAAAGTAAAAAAAATGGGGTCATTGATTATCAATACAACCCCCCATTTGAAGAAAAGGACTCAGCAGGATATCATATTTGTCATCAACCACTTATATATAGCAATGGCTATAGTACAGTGTATAAGGTAAAGCAAATAATAGATACCAGTTTATTATTAATTGCAGTGGGAAATGAAGTTGGGGTAAACAAAAGTGCCACTGCAGAAGCTATTCAATTTATAAATAACTATTTAAAAAAAGGGGAATCCGCTGTTTTACAAAATCACCGCAATTGGTGGCATCATTTTACACAGCAAAGTTTTATTTCCATTCCCGATGCTAGAATGCAAGGATATTATTGGATGGAGCAATACAATATGGCATCCGCTACTAGAGCAGGCAAGCCCATGGTTGATTTGATGGGCCCATGGTATAAAAGTAAAACACCTTGGCCTGCTATTTGGTGGAACTTAAATACACAATTGGCTTATTCGTCCGTATTTGCTTCGAATCATTTGGAATTAGGCAGGTCCTTGTTTGATGCGTTTTATAACAATCAAAATACATTAATTAAAAATGCCCCAGCGAAGTGGCAGTATGATGCAGCTGCTGTTAATCGAATTTCATCTTACGATTTACATTCACCTGTATTAAACGAAGAAATTGAAAATGGAAAATTTGAACCAGGAAATTTAACTTGGGCTTTATTTTATTACCATAAGTATTTTTTATATTCGAAAGATACCAATGAATTACAAACGCGCATATTCCCATTACTTAAAAGATCGGTCAATTTTTTAATTCACTTACTAAATAAGGATGACCAAGGTATTTATCATTTGGTAAATTCATTTTCGCCAGAATACAGCGATGCAATAGATGCACATTATAGTTTAAGCGCTTTAAAATGGGGATTAAAAACTTTAATTAATACAGATCAGTTACTTAAATCCAATGATGTGAACAGAAAAAAATGGGAAGAAATTCTAATTCATTTGCCACCCTATTACACCAATGAAAAGGGGTACTTAATTGGGAAGGACAAAGAATTATTAACAGGACACCGCCATTTTTCACATTTGATGATGATTTATCCCTATCGTGAAGTTTCACTTACTGATGCTGCAACTTTAGCTATTGCAAATAAATCCACTAATTATTGGATTTCAATGAATAAAAAGTTTAGGGGTTATTCCTATGTAGCTGCTTCATCGATGGCTTCCTTATTAAATAAAGGCAACTTGGCCTATAATTTTTTAGATACCTTTTTATTAAAGCATTCCGAAGTGAATGGATTGTATGCAGAGGCAGGGCCTTGCTTTGAAACGCCCCATGGCATGACGAATAGCTTATTAGAAATGTTATTACAAAGTCAGGAGCCAATGATACAAGTGTTTCCTGCAATACCAGATGCATGGGAGGAAGCAAGTTTTGAAAATTTGCGTGCAGAAGGGGCTTTTTTAGTAAGCGCTACGCGCAAGTCAAGCGAAACCGCACTTGTAATTGTTAAAAGTGAAAAAGGGGGAGTTACTACTATAGTGACAACTATTCCTACAAGTGCTATGATCCTTTCCTCCAATATGGGTAAACCCAATTATCAATTAAAAGAGGAGCAAAATAAAACTTATATCACCCTTAATACAAAAGTGGGAGAGGTAATTAAAATTAGCCATAAAAACTTTCCAACTGCAGTAATAACTCAAGTTAAAAGCACCAGCTTTGACACACAATGGTGGGGGCTTCAAAAAAATCACACGGAAAGTATTTTGAAAAAAAATAGAAATTAAAGCAAGCCTTTATATCCACGAACGGTATTTATTTATAGGGATAATTAATTAACTTGAGTCGCATTATTAATGTGCTTCAAATTAAGTATTATATGAAAAAAATTGTAATCGGTTTAATAGTCAGTTTGTTATTTGCAAATTTTTCAATTGCACAAACGAATGGATATAAGGTTCCAGCAGTTTCAAATCCTGCCATCAGACAAAAAATGTTAAACCAACAATGGGACTTATTACATCAACCTACGCCACAGTTGGGTGTACGTGATTGTTTTTTGTTCATTTTAGATGCAATGGATACAAAACAATATAGTCAAGAAGATATCGAATGGCTCTTAAAATCAATCATTACCCGTGTTATTACAGACCCTAAGGATGTTAATTATGGTAATATTTATTGGAGCTGGGTAAATCCAGTAAATGGTGCAGAGGATAATAACAATGTTGAATTTTGTGTGCAATATGGTATTCTTATCAAGTTACTTTATGATGATCAACTTTCCGTAGGAAGCAGAAAAGCGCTGGATACCATTTTTGATTATGCTTTAAGTGGGATAACTAGGGCCAATGTGCGTGTTTCCTATACCAATATATATTTAATGCGTATTTGGAACTTAATTGCCCTTGGCCAAGTATATAACAAGACCGAAGTTTTGGAACAAGGCAGAACATACCTTAATACATTTATAAAACATATAGCTAACTATGGAAATAGAGAGTATGACAGCCCTACCTATGGCGGTGTTGATTTAGAGTCCCTTTTATTACTTTCTCAATTTGCAAAGGACAAGGATATACAAGCCAAAACTGCAGATTTGTTGAATTTGTTTTTGACTGATTTTTGTTCGCACTATAATCCATTGGGTGGATTTTTGGGTGGTGCACATAGTAGGGATTACAACCGATCATTTGCAAGAGATTTATTAGAAGAAAAGTACTTTAATCCCTTATTAGGAAAAGGAAATAATAACAATCAATTATTTAATCAAATATGTTTTGCTAGATTAAAGGAAATCGGATTAAGCCCACAACAAAAGGAATTAATGTACCGACAAAATAAATATATCATACAAAAGTGGGATAGTTTTCCGAACGCATATGCGACTGAGTATGTTGGAAAAAAATTAGCCATAGCGTCCTCCAATCAAACATATAGCCCGGATGACAAAACCTTTGTTATTTATTTAAGTAGCAAAACGGTTCCTGCAATGGCAAATATAACCTATGTCATGGAAGGACGTGATGATCATTATGGTCAATGGGGTGCACAAGGCTGGGGCGATAAATTTTTAAATTTACAAACCAAAAATTATCCCTTAAACGGCGGCTGGGGTAAAACAAGACATTTGATGCCATTTATGCAGGTTGCTCAAAATAAAAATGAGTTTGTCATGTTGGTGTCAGGGCAAAAGGACCATAATAGTATCAAGGATTATTTAAATTCCACCATTTTATTACCGAATGCTTTTAATGAAGTGTGGATTGGTAATAAAAAAGTAACTATTCCAGCCATTGGGGAACAAGTGGGCTTAGATGCCACAAAAACATTTTTTGCAAAATTTGAGGACGTCGTTGTCGCCTTTAAAATTTTATACGATGATGCTACAACAAATGAATCAGCATATATTTTTAATGATGGGTTTCAATATAGTGCATCTCGTGAAAACTTTTCGTTAACTAATAATAAACTAATTCGAATGACATTAAAGCATTCGAATAATGGTAAGGCGACCATCGCTATGTGGTGGAAAACTGCGGAAGGGATAACTACAGATGCGGCTTTCGCCAATTTTAGAGCTACAGTACTTAATACTTCAACAAACGTTTCTAACAATGAGGGTATTTTAGATGTATCAGTGATAACACCACAAGGTAAATTAGGGGTAAAGGCGGACTTGAATCTTAAAAAAAGAATTACTTATTACAATCCATCCCCATTGCCTGCACAATTTTTATTCAATGTGGATGGCGTTGAACTAGGAAAAAAAATCATGCAGAAATACCAGTAAGTATAGCTGCATGAAATATAAACTAGCATATCCCTACTAAATTTCGTTTAAGAAATCAAATAAGGACATTTCGGTAGGGAGATTTAATTTTTTTCGTAAACGGTATCTGCTAATTTCAACCCCGCGCATCGATATATTCATTAACTGCGCAATTTCCTTCGTGGTTAAGTTTACACGTAAAAAAGTACAAAGCTTTAATTCATTGGCGGTTAGCTTAGGGAACTTTTCTTTAATATTAACGGTGAAGGAGTTATGTGCTTTATCAAAGTGACTGGTGAAATTTTCCCAATCCTTATCCATTTTATCCGCATCGTTAATAACCTTGATCATTTTTTTTAATTCCTCATGGGCAATGGTGTTGTCAATCTATTTTGTCATTTTAGACATATGTGATTTTAAATCAGTTAATAGTTCACCCTTTTGCACTAAGTGCATGGTAAAGTTGATTAACTCTGAATTTTTTGAATCAATTTCAACTTGTAACTTTTCATTCTGAATTTCTGTCAACATGCTTTCTGCCTTATCAATTTCTAATTGCTTTAAATAATTCAATTTTTCTTGTTCCTCATTATGTTTTTGTTGCCAAGTGCGCATTTATTGCCGTTAAATACATAATCCCATAACCAACGTAAGCCCATTCTTTAAATCGAGCTGGTACAGCTGGAACGATTAAAAGTACCAAGCCTATTAATTGCCCAATACTAACTTCAAGACCAAGGTAACGTGGTATAAGTAGGTGATTTGCACCATCAATAGCCATTTGAGAATTCATCTGAATTGCCCCTAATGAAAATAGGCAGATGACACCAGTAGTAATCCAGTAGATAATTTTTGTTGTTTTCATAATTGAATAGTTAATTAATAAGAAACACTTTCATTAGGTAAGTATTTAGCTAATGAAATGTTTAAACATCAAAAATAATAAAAATATGTTCCTAATTCGTATAATGGAACAAAAAATAGGGGGTATTTAAAATACAATTCAGTTCATTTTTCTTTCTTTGGGGCTTAAATCAAAACTTTAAAAATGAAAAATGTATTTCTTATTGCGGTGCTTGCAATCACCGTGTACGCATGTACTTCTGGTAATCAAAATACTGTAGCAACTACCGATCCTCATCAATTTGGGATCAATTATGACAGTTCAGCAAATGTTGATGCAATCAAAGCCACATTTACTGATTTGGAGACTTTTGATACCCTTAGCTATGTAAAAAAATACTCAGATACAGCTGTTTTTTATGATAACTTAAGAAAAACTAACCTAACTGAAAATGTAGCGATGCTAAGACAGTTTCAAGCTTCTGGATTTAAACTACAAGTTCAACCAAAAAGATATGTATGGGGAAGTCACTTTAACTTTAAAGATGGCACTGAAGGTGACTATGTTTATTCATACATTACAGTTAAATTCACTAAAGGGGATAAATCAGTTGAAGTTGTAAATTTTCAAGGGGACAAGTTTAATAAAGATGGTAAAGTTATTGAGGAATTTATCGTTTACGATCAAACTCCAATAATGGGATTAATGAAATAATTTGTTAGCATTGGTATAAGTTGTAAAATACGTTAGGGGCCCATAGTAATATGGGCCTCTTTTATTATATACAGCCTTGATTTATTTAAATCGGGTAGGGTGTGTTTCCTCCCAATTTGTTGCTTTTTGGTAGGCCTGTGCAATGGATAAAATAGTGGCTTCATCATATAAGTTACCTACAAAGCTTATACCAGTGGGTAAATTGAATTTTTTATCAAAACCAGTGGGCACACATACCACAGGATTGCCTGTTAAATTGGTAATGGCTGATTGATTCCCATCTCCTCTTGAAGGACATATAATAACATCATATTGCTGCATCACTTCATTTACTTTTTGCATAAGTGTATAACGATGTCTTTGTGCATTGATATATTCTACGGCAGGAACAAATCGGGCTGTTCTAAATTGGTTAGGCCAATCATTTTTCGTTTGTCTGGTTAGCGCATCGTCAATATTTAATCTTGTCATTTCATCAAATTGTGCTGCACATTCTACACCAATAACAACATCCATGATATTGAAATTATATACACCACTATCAGGGAAATTCACGGGTATTAATTGCACACCTAATTTTCTAAATTCTTCTAATACCTTAAATTCATTTCTAGCCGTATCTTTAATTTTGTCAAAATAATTTTTTGCGTAGGCAATTTTTAGTTTTTTAATGTCTTTGTTAGGTGTAAAATTAAAAGGTTTGTTTACAGCACTACCATCTTTGCCATCCGTACCATGAATATAATTAAATACAACAGCAGCGTCAGCAGCAGATCGGCAAATAGGCCCCACTTTATCTAAACTGTAACTTAAGGCCATGGCCCCTGTTCTGCTAATACTTCCAAATGTGGGTCTTAATCCTGTGGCACCACAGGTAGTGGAAGGGGAAACTATACTGCCCCAAGTTTCTGTTCCAATGGCAAAGGGAACTAACCCTGCTACTGTTGCGGATGTTGATCCTGCAGAAGAACCCGAAGAACCATAATTTAAATTCCATGGATTTTTTGTTCTTCCACCAAACCAATAATCGCCCATGGCTAAAGCACCTAAAGTAAATTTAGCCACTAGTACAGCGCCTGCTTCTTTTAATTTTATATATACAAAAGCATCTTCATCGATCACTTGATTTTGATAAGGTGCAGCGCCCCAAGTGGTTTTAGTGCCTTTAACTGCAAATAAATCTTTCAATCCATAAGGGATACCATGTAATAAGCCTCTATACTTTCCTTGTGCTAATTCAGTATCTGCTTTTTTAGCTTGTTCATAAGCCATATCCTCTTGATACTAATGACACACTGTAAAGTGTCGCCCCATTTTTTAATTCGTTCTATAAAAAATTGCGTCAATGCTAAGGAACTAATTTTTTTATTCTTTATTAAGGATGCTAATTGTTCAATAGAGTAAAAGGCCAAATCATTTTTATTGGCTGGCAGTTGAACATTATTATCTAATTTCCAAAGAATCGGTTTTTGCACTTCATTAAAATGCATGCCAGGCAAAACGGGTGTTTGCCACATACTCAAAGGAACACTATTGGCTAAAGGTAAATTGTGCATGGCCTTAAAGTTGGCTACATTGTCAATCACATCTGAGTATAATGTATCTATTTCTTTCGTAGTAAAACTTAAGTCAAATAGTTTAGCACTACTGATTAAATCTTTTTTTTGAATAGAAGTGTCTTGCCCAGAAACAAAAACACCAAGGGATAAAAGAAAGCATGTAAAAAGGATACGCATAAATTACTTATTTAATTGTATCAAAGATAATATTAGCTAGTTAGTTCTGGACGAATAAAACGGCTTTTTTGCAATTAAAAATCACCAATACTAGGTTGTAAAGCCTATCATTTCATTGCATTCAACCAATCAATAATCCCTAGCTGAATTTTACCGGCTACCTGGGTATGAAAAATTGGCTTAACGATTCTTTTTTCATCCTCTGGGTTGCTCAAGAAAGCAATTTCAACTAAGCAATTAGGAAAATCAGTAGGGGCATTTAAAGCGAAATTGAAATGACCAATATTTCCAAACTCCTCTAATTTCAGTTCAAGCATTCTTTTTAAAATGGTAGTAGTAAGTGGTCTAAAGCCAATGTGTTTGTAATAGGTACTAACGCCCTTAATTGTTTCCTTGGAGCTCGAGTTTAAGTGCAATGAAATTTCAAAATCTGGGTTATGCTGTTGCAACCAAAGTATGCGGTCCTTATTATCAAAACTAGTATCTGTTTGTCGTGTCATGATAATATTTTTCACTCCAAGCTTCTTCAAGGATTTTTCAAGTGCTTTTGCAAAAAGAAGGGTTTGCTGTTTTTCAGATGCTTTTAGCTTTATACCTGAAGTGCCACCGTTACTTCCGCCATGGCCAGCATCAATCGCAATAGTCATTTGACGAATATCCAATTTGGTAGGCTGGCGCTTTATTCGAACACTTAAAAACTTTTCAGTGTAAGCAATTGAATAACCCCAATGCTGTGCATGTTTTAATTCGATGGTTACTCTAACAACATCGTCTTCCACTTGGTTGTAATAAACATTTTCAACTTCTTTCAGTGAACTAAGCTGTGTAATCCAATTGGTATTACTTTGAACCCCGTAAAGATCAATCATAATTTTACTAGGGCTAATTTCCATCCACGATTTGTAGGGTAGTTTTTCGTCCAGATATATATTAACGTAATCAAATAAGGAATCTCCTTTTGAAATAAATGAACTTGTTAAGTGATAGGGTTTTTTTATTGGGGAAGATGAATCTGGTTTAACATATGCTTTTTCGATAAGTGCAGTATGGTATTTAGATAATTGAACGGTATACATATCCTTCATCGAGTCAACTATTTTCAATAAAACATTGGAATCAATATAACCCATCTTAGCACCCCCTAGTCGGTCTTCACCCATTCCATAGGACAAAGCAGGTAATTTCCCGGTAGTTCTACCATAATACACTGTTTTGCTTGAATCGCTTTGTGCGATACCCTTAATACTTAGAAGAATACAGATGGCAATGATGAACTTTTTCATGGTTTGAAGTTAATGAAAACCCTTGAAATATATTCTTTAATGCGCTGGGTAAATTCCACACCAATCCATTCAAGGGCCCCCGTTATTCATTAAAATTCCCGTCAATCAATGACCAACGGTCAAAATTGCGTTTTTGTAATTCATCATTCACGGATTTTATTACCCATTTTGATTTTGGTGCTAAAACATCGTAACTAATTTTTGCGCCATTCGGAAATTGAAAACTAGTATTTAATTTTTCTGCATTTAAATTTAATGCAACAACTTGGTCAAGTAAATTGGTAGTTGATACATTTTCAAAAACAGCCATTAATCCAAATTTAGGTGTTGTATAAATAAGTAAAATAATACCATCTTTCATTTCATACATTAACCAATTCCCTTTTTGTGCAATTGGTTTATAATTACTTGGAATATTTACGGGACCTGCTGCGCAAGCAAAGTTTTTATATACCCCAGTATTATTCCATCCTTTAAAATCAATGCCAGGGCCAGCGATATTAAAAGTTTCAGATTGTGTTGCAGCTTGATCATTTAAAAATAGGCAAATGGGTCTGGCTACTATTAAAGAAAGTTCACCTCTATTTACACCCCCTGCAGACAATAAAAAATGCTTACCTGCTGAATAAATTTCAGGGGAGGCCTTTTGACCATGCCCTAGTTTTACATAATAACCATTCTTTTTATCACTTTGCAATTTTACTACTTGATCTGTTGGTCGATAAGGCATGGTTACCGCCATTAAGGAATGCGGTGAATTTGTTTGGCCCTTGCTAGCATCAAAATTAAGAGTTGAATAACTTAGCCAAGTTTTCATAAATATGGAATGATAATCGGTCTTTATTTCTTGAATACCTGCTTTCTCATAACGACGGCGCATTGGCGCATAATGTTTTAATTGATAACTACCCAAAGCGTAACACCAATTGATATAATCCAATACATCTCGCGCTGCTAATTGCATAGCATCAGAGCCAAACGCTTCTAAATTTAATAATGCAGTAATGGTGTATCCAATATAGGGCAAGGAATTAAATTCATATAACCCGTTTGTTTTCATGTTAAGTAATTCCTGCATCAGCTTTCGCTCCATACCATTTTTACTATTGTTGTATATTGGATTGGTATCTCCGTGCAACATCAGCCACCTATTTTTCAAATACTTTGAGCCTTCGGTCATCAAAATATGGTTCTCTGTTTCTCTTAATAAGCCCAATGTTTTCGGTGTAGCGTATCTGAATTTATTTCCTGATTCTGTCATTAATACATTGAGTAAATATTTTGATGTCGCTGGAAAAAGTATACTTGGTTGGTCTCCAAACTTCCATAAAATGGCAGTGAGAATTGTTAGTGAAAAATCGTAATCTCCATTTTTATTCAATGCCCATCTCGTACCGCTTACGCCAGTTACTTGCATATTTAATATGAAGGCATTGGTCTCGGAAATATTTTTATTGGCAAATAAATTAGCAAGTAACACACGGGGAGCATCTACTTTTCCGCTTTGTTTTATTTCATCTAAACTTCTGCTCGTCCAATGATTTAAAACACTATTCCCATATTCGGAGGATGCATTCCAAATTTTGCTCCTTTGTGTGGGCACATTCATATTAGTATCACGCAGCTGCCCCTGCTGCTGTATTACCACTTCAAATAGGGAAGGTGATGCGTAAATATGGTCAAATGGGAAAAAAATAAAAGAAACTAGTAAAATATTAAGTAGGTATCTATTCATTGTAATGTTTGTTCGTCGGTACAATATTTTTTTTGAAGCGCGTTAAGTTTTAAAAATAGTCAATTATTTAGTAAAAAAATAACCCAATTTTCAAAAAAAGATATTCGCTACTTTGCTTTTAAAAATCTATTGATTGCGTTAATCTAATATCATCCGATGATGCACCCACCATTATGGTATACTTGCCTTTGGGTGTTACAAACTTCGATTCCTGCTCATCCCAATAACGTAATTGTGCTTTGTCCATATTTATTTCAACAGATTGCGTCCTACCAGTTTTGATGCGTGTACGTTTAAATCCTTTCAATTGTTTTATTGGCATCGGGATTTTCATATCAGGCAATTTTACATATACCTGCGCCACTTCATCACCATCGCATTTTCCAGTATTTTTTACATCGAAGCTTACTTTTATTTTTTCACCAATATCATTCAGTTTCAAATTTGAATAAGTGAAGCTGGTGTAGCTAAGTCCATGCCCAAAAGCGTATAAAGGTTTACCTGTGAAGTATTGATAAGTGCGTCCTTTTGTAATATCATAATCACCGAATGGCGGCAAATCTTCGAGACCGTTATAAAAAGTAAGTGTTGATCTGCCTGCAGGATTATAATCGCCAAATAAAACATCAGCGACGGCAGTACCCCCTTCCTGCCCGGAATACCAGGCATCTATAATACCGGGCACATGCTCATTGATCCAATTGATTGCAAGTGAATTGCCATCTACCAATACCACCACGGTTTTAGGATTGGCTGCATAAATTTGTTGAATAAATACTTCTTGGTCTTTAGATAATTTAATACTCTCCCCATCCTGACCTTCACGTGCAAAGAATTTATTTACGCCAATAACTGCAACGGTGACATCGGATTTTTTTGCGCATGCAATAGATTCTGCAAATTTATCTGTGTAATTTTTTTCTTCGTTGGGCGTTTTCCAGAAAAGTTTGGCAACAATAGGTTTGCGGTAATTAAAATATTCGGCTTGTATGTCGTATTCCTTTCCTGCCTCCAATGTTACTTCAACAAAATCTGATACCAATGATTTTCTTCTCCATGAATCAATAAGTATTTTTTCATCTAAGTATAATCTAGATCCATCTTTTGTCAAAAATCCAAGACTGTATTTTCCTGAAACCGTTGGACGCAATTTGCCCTTCCATCTAACAGAAACAGGTGTTGTAGGTGCAAATGCATCAGGTGCCTGATTGGCAGGTTCAAAATTGATCACTTCCTCCATGCGTTTTTTTGACTCGCCGAGTAAATTAAGATTCGTGAAATATTCTGCTTGCAAACCTCCGGGTAAAAAATCTTTTGTGATGAGTTGATATCCTTCTAATCCATTCACTGCCTTCCATGGCGCATAATTGACCTTAACTGTTGCACCTAGTTTTTTTTGAATGCCTTCTAAAATTGAGACGGGTTTACCAATGGGTTCTCCGCTATAATCTCCAAACTCATTATTAGCAGCATCGATACCAACCACTGCAATAGATTTTATTTTTTTAGGATCTATCGGCAAAATATTATTTTGATTTTTAAGTAACACAATACTTTGTCTTGCAGATTCTTCTGCCAATACTTTGTGTTTTGCAGAACCAATCACAGTGGGGGCGATGGTATTATAAGGATTGTGTGCTGGATCATCAAATAAACCCAATTGCATTCTTGCTCTAATCACATGATAGGCGGCACTGTCAATATCTGCTTCAGTGATCATTCCCATTTTAAAAGCATTCAATAAAGGCTGTGTATAAATATCATCTCCGCATTCCAAATCCAAACCTGCTTTAATTGCTACCATGGCAGCGAGTTCTTTTGTTTTTACATATTGATGTGCATCCACCAAATGTGCAGGTGCACCGCAATCAGATACAACGTATCCCTGAAAACCCCATTCGGCACGAAGTAATTTTGTAAGCAACCAGTTATTGGCTGTGCACGGCACTCCATTGATGGCATTATACGAAGTCATAATAGCAGCCGCTTTCCCTTCCTTGATACTTGTTTCAAAAGCAGGCAGATAATATTCTCTGAGTATGCGCATAGAGACAATCGAGTTATTCAAGAATCTATTTCCCTCCTGGTTATATACTGCAAAATGTTTTGGGGTAGCTACCACTTTCAAATATTTTGGATGATCACCCTGCAGCCCTTTTATGAATTGTACAGATAAAACGCCTGTGAGATAAGGATCTTCACCATAGGTTTCAGGCGTTCGGCCCCATCGCGGATCGCGCGCCATATTAATAGTTGGTGACCAAAAACTAAGGAGGTCATTGAATTTCAGCAATTGTTTTTTACCCAGATCTAGTACATTCCAACGCGCACGCGCCTCGTCAGAAATAGCTGTAGCCACCTGGTGCATTAATTCGGGATTCCAAGTACTTGCTAGTGCAATTGCTTGCGGGAAGACGGTAAATTTTCCTGGACGTACCACACCATGTAAAGCTTCATTACCATGGTAATATTTATCAATATTCCATCTTGGTATTCCCGGAGAACTTGCTATAAGTAAGCTTGCTTTTTCTTCCAGCGTGATTTTGGAAAGCAGATCATTAATTCGATCATGCATGGGTGCATTTTCATTTTGGAACAGCGGCTTTGTTTGCGCATATGAAAATAGGCTACAACAAACCATTCCAACTATCAGTATAAATAGGTTTCGTATTATTTTTATTTGCTTCATTTGATCCTTTGTATTTTTATGCACTAACAAAATCTGTAAAGTGAAATTCTGCTATCGAAAATCATTCTACTCCAATTTTTATTTCGTAATTTACTACTTGTAATTGATTGAAAACAAACCTTTATGATAGTTTTCATTTATTCCCCCTCTTGACCTTGATTTACCCCCTGTTTTCCCTCTAAAAACACAAAACCTAGCGCAACCTTGGCCATAACTTCCCCCAAACAAAAAGGGTCTATGAATTTTACTTCATAAACCCTTACTATATATTTGATGTAAATTATTTCGTCGCCAAAGGAAGATCAGAGTTTGATAAATCTCTATGTAGTTTCCATTTGCCATCTTCTTTTTTCCAAAGAACGATATACTTACCCTTGTCTATTTGAACATCATCTTTTGTTTTAATTTCAAATACACCTTCTTCAGTAATGTAGTTTTCGTCGCCCCACACTTCTAAGGTAGTCAAGTCGATTTTACTAAGCCCAGCGCGGAAATAACTACCCCAAACTGTTGCTAATTGATCTTTTCCTTTCACCGAAGGCATATTATCTAACATAACAGAACCATCCGTGCTATAAGCTGCTGCCATAGACACTGAATCACCCTTGGCCACAATTTCACCGATAGCATCATTGGCTGCTTCAATTTCTGTTTTAGCTTTAGCCAAATCGAATGCTGGTTTTGTTTCTGATTGGCATGCATATAAACTAGATGCAATCATTGCGAAGAACAATAGTTT
>Ga0209596_1000230_pt1 | contig 51461 bp, 45 predicted proteins | sample M_130807_MF_Meta_FD_187314 | JGI IMG/M metagenome (GOLD analysis project Ga0209596, IMG submission 187314) | Freshwater microbial communities from Lake Montjoie, Canada to study carbon cycling - M_130807_MF_MetaG (SPAdes) (version 2) | ecosystem: Environmental > Aquatic > Freshwater > Lake...
TGGCAAGGTCGTGCTCTACCAAATGAGCTACTTTCGCTTGTATAAGAACTATTTTTAGGACTGCAAAAATAACGAAACAGCGCTCTTAAACAAATTTTTTTTCTTACTTATACTCAGGCTTATACTGTGAGCTACTTTGTACTTCTGGATTAGGTTTAGAGAATCGGCTATTGTATAATTTAGTACAATTACCTAAAACCAATGCTAGTATAGCAAAAATAGACACATAAAAAAAGAATCGAGACGAACTTACCCAATTGGTAGCGATATCTTTTTGTGCTGTATTGTCTTGTAAATCTTGTGACATATTGTTTATTTACGGATGCAAAAATAGTAACAAGTTCTTAATTATGAACGTGTTTGGTCACTATTTTACTAAAATAATGCTTGTTTTTAATAAAGTATTGGAAAACCAAGCATCCTGGATAAACTCCTCCCAATGATATTAAGGGTTTGGGCGATTTAGTTCTATTTAACTTACCTGAAAATATATAACCCAAATACGCAAAATGTGCTTTAGCAATAGCAAAAAAGAAGCTAGCATCTCCACTTAACAACCCTTTAAATGCAGAAATAGCATCTAAGGCGAATCTGCTAGGTAGTTTCCAAGCTAATTCCGATAAAGGCAAATTCTTTGTGAGCATGATAAGGTTGTTTCTAAAGTTTAAAAACACTTTACGACCCCCTCTAGGCAATGTTCCTGCTCCAACATGAAATACATATGCTTGCGGGCAAGCATACACTGCATATCCTGCTAATTGCATTCTCCAACATAAATCTATCTCTTCTTGATGTGCAAAAAAACTTGCATCAAATCCCTTCATCTTATGGAACAACTCTGAACGAATCATCATGCAGGCTCCTGTTGCCCAAAAAATAGGGGCTGCAGTATCATATTGTTTTTCATCTTTCTCACATACATCAAAAACTCGGCCTCTCGAAAATGGATAACCAAAAGCATCTATCCATCCACCACTAGCACCTGCATATTCAAATAATTCTTGATTATTATAAGATAATATTTTTGGCTGACATGCTCCTATTGTTTTATTGGATTCTAATAAATCCACCATGGGTTGTATCCAATTTGGATCAACGGCCACATCGGAATTTAGTAATACAAAATAATTTGCTTCCACTTTTTGTAACGCCCAATTATAACCGCCTGCAAATCCTTCATTGGTTGGATTGGTAATTATTTTAACTGAAGGAAATTTTTCTTTTAATAATTCAATGGAGTTGTCGGAGGATCCATTATCGGCCACCACTACTTCAAAGTTTTCATATTGAGTAGCTAAAACGGATGGCAAAAATTTTGCTAAATAACCGGCCCCGTTATAATTTAATATGACTATGGAAACTAGCGGTTTCAAAGTGATTGTTTTTGCGAATGTAAGCCCAAAATATGGGAATTTGAAGTAAAAATAACTAACTTAGCTAAATGAATAAGGTAACTTTTTTACAAAGAAACTTAGATTTACTCAATCATCCCTTGGGGTAGTGTAAACTTCCTCCACTAACTCATAATTTTTAGCGACTACTTTTGTTGATTTTTATTGTCGCATGCTATTATTCAAACTTTTTAACTTTTTTAATTACTGCTGTATGAACCATACTACTGTTAGCCCAAAAGCTGCAAAATATTTAGACTTAGAAGACAAATTTGGCGCACATAATTACCACCCGCTACCAGTAGTTTTGGAACGTGGCGAAGGTGTTTATTTATTCGATGTTGACGGAAAGAAATACTTTGATTTCTTAAGTGGCTATTCGGCTGTGAACCAAGGCCATTGTCACCCTGCTATTATTGAGGTATTACAAAAACAAGCCAGTAAACTCACATTAACCTCGCGTGCTTTTCACAATAATTTATTAGGCGAGTACGAAAAATATATCACTACCTATTTTGGATATGATAAAGTACTCCCTATGAATACAGGTGTTGAAGGTGGAGAGACCGCTATTAAATTAGCAAGACGATGGGGATATAATGTAAAAGGCATTGCGGAAAATAAAGCAAAAATAATTTTTGCAGAGGGTAATTTTTGGGGACGCACTTTAGCGGCAATATCTTCCTCTACCGATCCCAGTAGTTTTAAAGGATTTGGTCCTTTCATGCCAGGCTTTGGATTAGTTCCTTACAATGATTTAGTTGCCCTTGAGGAAGCAATTAAGGATGCTGATGTGGCAGCTTTTATGGTAGAGCCTATTCAAGGCGAAGCAGGTGTTGTTATTCCTGATGAAGGTTATTTAAAAGGAGTGCGTGCCTTATGCGATCAATACAACGTATTATTTATTGCAGATGAAATTCAAACAGGATTAGCCAGGACTGGAAAAATGTTAGCATGTGATCATGAAAATGTACGTCCCGATATTTTAATATTAGGCAAAGCTTTAAGTGGTGGAACACTTCCTATTGCTGCCGTACTTGCCGACGATGAAATAATGATGCAAATATTACCAGGCGAACACGGTTCCACTTATGGAGGGAATCCATTAGCCTGTGCAGTGGCCATGAAATCATTAGAAGTATTGAAGTCTGAAAATATGATGGAGAATGCAGAAAAAATGGGCGAAAGATTAAGACAAGGATTAGCAAATTTAAAATCTCCATTCATTACTACTATAAGAGGTAAAGGTTTATTAAACGCAATAGTTATTAAACATGAAAACCCTGATGCGAGTTGGGACTTATGTTTACACTTAAAAGATTTAGGGTTATTGGCTAAACCAACACATGGAGATAAAATAAGATTCGCACCACCTTTAATTATAACAGCAAAACAAGTAGATGAAGCTGTTGCAATTATTGGGGCTGGCTTGCAACTTTTATCTTAGGTAAAAAAGTCATTATTAAAATACCTGCTGAAGCAATAATGCAAACATATAAAGCCCATTGCTTTTGTGGACACTCTCCCATTTGACAGGTAGATAAAAGTAGATAGTTTCTGAAGCTCCAGGCTAACAGCATTGCTGCAAAAACCATATTAAATCTTTTAGCCCATAAAAAAGGTAAAATAAAAAAGAGTAGTGCTATTGTTGCAAAAAAACTTAGAAACTTACCCGATTGGCCAAAATTACTCCCTGCAGCATCCCAACCAGTAATGGTCCAATGTCTGCTTTCAATAACCACTAATGGCTGCGTAGTGCAATAAATAAGTAGTAAGCATAGGAAAATACCAATAGTTTGCGAGTGTTTCATATGGTAAAATTAGATAAATAATTGACCCAAAGTGAAAATTATAAAGAATTAAGCTGTCATAAAGAATAAATGATATAAAAAAGTAATTTATCTGCTTTATTTAAATAAATTTGATAGCATTTATGATTTAGTTAAATGAGTATGAAAAAAAAGCAAATTACCAGTAACAACAATACAAACGAAGCTTTTTCGACCAATGAAAAAACTTTTTTTCATTTTATTCTATCAAAAGAAAACAGGATTTGGTTTATTTTATCATGCTTAGTTGGAATTGTTTACTTTTTTATTTCTAATAAACTTTTCCCCTTCCCAAATTTATACCCTGATTCCTATACTTATATCGAATGTGCTAATAAAAATATTTTAGTAAATTTTAGACCTGTTGAGTATAGTAAATTCATCATATTTTTTAAACAATTTTCAGCTACTCATACTGCATTGATAATAGCTCAATATGCATTCTTTCTAATTTCAAATCTATTTCTTTTTTTAACCTTGCTCTATACATTAAAAATGAGTAAACTGGCAAAATATGCCTTGTTTACTTTCTTATTTATAAACCCTATCTACATTCTAACTAGCAATGCTGTATTGTCAGACCCTTTTTTCTCCTCTATCGCAGTAATTTGGGTTACTGTGCTTATTTGGCTTTTACTCAAACCTCATTTACTATTATTTGTGTTACAACTTATTGCCACTCTATTTTTATTTAAACTAAGATATCATGGCATTATTTTTCCTGTACTATTTACAATAACCTGCTTTTTTATTCCATATAATAATTGGCTAAAAACTTTATTTGTTGCACTTAATGTAGTTGCCCTCTTTTTCATTGTTAAAGAAACTACCGATATAAATGAGGATCAAACCTATACTAGAACCTTTTCTGCTTTTAGTGGTTGGCAAATGGCCAATAACGCTTTATATGTATTACATAACAAAGAAGTAACTATAGATACTACAGCTTTTGATAAACTTGACAATAATAGATTCAAAGATTTTGCGGTCTACTTAAAAACCTATTTAGATACCATAAAAAATCCAATTGCTTCAAAATTAGTGAATGGAGCCTATATTTGGAATGAAGCAAGTCCTTTAAAAAAATACCTACTAGTATATCTTCGTAAGCATGAAAAAGAATTCTTTGTAGACGCTAATAATCAAATAAGTTATTTCGAAATTTGGCAATTAATGGGCCCCATTTATAGCAAAGTGGGTCAAGAAGTAATTATGCAACACCCAGCTATTTATTTTAAAAATTTTATTAAACCCAATATAGCCGCCTACTTTAATTCAGATTTAGAAGCCTATCAAGAATATTGCACCAATAAAGATACTATTCAAAGCAGTGTAACCGACTATTATCATTATTCCAATATCAAAATTGAAAAGAAAAGTAAAGAAACATACAAAACTTTAATAGCCCCTTTCCCTCGTTTATTTTTATTCAGCAATATATTATTCTATATATCCTTGATAGTTTATCTGGTTGTATTTTGGAAAAAATGGAATCCCGTTTTTATTAAAATATTAGCTCTGTTTATTTTATTGTATTTAATTAATCTTGGATTCATTTCCTTATTAGCACCCACCGTATTCAGATACCATATTTTCATATTTACCTTGCTTTTCCCTATTTCTTTATATATGATAGACGCAATTGTGCTAAAATTCCTTTCAAACAAAAAAGCCCCTCAATAACTGAGAGGCTTTCAAAATTGGAGGTCGAGAGCGGATTCGAACCGCTGTGGGAGCTTTTGCAGAGCTCTGCCTAGCCACTCGGCCACCCGACCCTAATCTAGAACGCGAAAATAACGCAAAGAACTTAATTATAAAAGAATTTTACGGCTATTCCTATTTAAACGACATTTGTGTCCTAAATGAAACAATATGCAGGCTATTGGCGCATCAGAACTAATTATTAACGACCGTGGTGCTATATATCACTTAAATGTAAGACCAGACGAGCTGGCTGATACCATTATTACCGTTGGCGACCCTGAAAGAGTAGCAGAAGTAAGTAAATACTTTGATCGAATTGAACATAAGCTTGCGCACAGAGAATTTATTACACACACGGGCTATATTGGCTCTAAAAGAATTTCAGTGCTTAGCACTGGTATTGGCCCAGATAATATTGATATTGCTTTAAATGAAATTGACGCGCTTGTAAATATTGATTTTGCTACAAGAACCATTAATGATCAAAAAAAATCGGTTTCCATTATTCGCATGGGTACTTGCGGCTCTTTACAAGGTGAAGTAGGCGTTAATCAATTAGTCGCCGGAACCCATGGTTTAGGAATTGATAATGTTTTACATTTCTATTCACAAGAAAACAATGAAGAAGAAAAAGCGATACTCGCTGCTTTTGAAAAACATACACAAATTACATCCCATCATATTCAACCTTATATTGCCACTGCAAGTGCAGGATTGATAAAACATTTTACTGAAGGATATAGTCATGGTATTACAGTTACATGCCCAGGTTTTTACGGCCCGCAGGGCCGCATAGTAAGACTCCCATTAAAAATGCCGAATTTAGTAGATCAAATGACCAGCTTTAGCTATGGCCAACACAGAATTGCTAATTTCGAAATGGAAACAAGTGCTATTTATGGTTTGTGTAATTTGTTAGGGCATCAATGTTTAAGTATTAACGTAATTATTGCCAATAGAGTTAAAAAAGAATATAGCAAGGATATGGGCAAAGCCGTTGATCATATGATTCAAAAATCATTAGGCATTATTGCAGGTATATAATAGAAAAATAAAACGAAATTTAAATATCACTTTATAAAAATGAATCTTCCCTTTTCAAAATATCAAGGAACTCAAAATGATTTTGTAATCATAGATAATAGTTTGGGCAATGTTAATTTAACTACTGCGCAGATTGAATTTTTATGCGACAGAAGAAAAGGCATTGGGGCAGATGGCCTTATGCTTCTAGGTACTGCAGCAGGTTACGATTTCTCTATGACCTATTTTAATGCCAATGGTAAAGAAGGTTCAATGTGTGGTAATGGTGGTCGTTGTTTAACACAATATGCTTTTGACCAGGGCATTAAAAAAGATACTTATTCCTTTATAGCTATTGATGGCCCACATGAGTCAAAAATTGACAAGGAAGGATGGGTGCATTTAAGAATGTCTGATGTTACTGCTGTAGAAAAAAATATTGAAGGAGATGTTACATTTTATGTTTTAAATACAGGCTCTCCTCATTATATTGAGTTTGTTGACAATGTTAACAATGTTGATGTGCTTGGACTAGGACAAATGATTAGATACAACGAGCGCTTTAAAAATGAAGGTATTAATGTAAATTTTGTTCAGCAACAAGACAATCAACTTTTTGTGAGAACTTATGAGCGTGGTGTTGAAAATGAAACTTTTAGTTGTGGTACAGGCGTTACCGCTTCTTCACTTATAGCTGGAATTGAAAAACTAGGAGAACAAAAAATTTATATTGAAACCCTTGGCGGCAAACTAGCAGTAAGTTTTAATAATAGAGGGGATAATATATTTGACAATATATATTTAATGGGCCCTGGTACTTTTGTATATAGCGGTTCAGTATCAGTAGTCTAATTCAAAAGCAGCAATCCTATGGCATTATTTAATGTTCGTGTTTATGGAATATTACTAGATGAACAAAATCGTCTTTTAGTGAGTGATGAATTTGTGCGAGGCGACTATTTTACTAAACTACCAGGAGGTGGCTTAGAATTTGGAGAAGGCACTAGAGATGGACTAGAAAGAGAATTTATAGAAGAAACGGGATTAAAAGTAACAATTGGCGAACATTTATATACCACTGACTTTTTTCAGCTATCCGCTTTCAATAAAAAAGATCAAATTATTTCCATTTACTATATTGTTCACTCCAATGCATCTGGCAGCATTAAAACAAGTGAGAAACCTTTTGATTTTATGCCTAATCAAACCGATGATACTACTAAAACAGCAGAATCATTTAGATGGGTGGATTTTGAAAATTTGAATGAAGACACCATGAGCCTTCCCATTGATAAAGTAGCCATTCAATTATTGAAACAAAAATATGCAGTATAAGTTATAAGTAGGGTTCTAACTTTATACTAATTAAACTTCATTCTGGATCCCCATTGCTTCTAATTTCATTTTCTTAGCTACATCATGACCAACATAGTTTTCAATTTTCGCTTCTAAAAAGCCAATCAATGGAGTTAAAATAACGGCCATTGTAAATTTATAGATATAGTTAACGGCGCAAACAGCAAGGACTGTTGACCAGCTCCATCCATTGCCGATTTTAAAAGCGATAAGTAAAACCACAAAACTATCAACTAGCTGTGATACAACCGTAGAGCCAGTTGCACGAAGCCATCCCATCTTCTCTCCTGTTATTTTTTTAATTTTATGAAACACATACACATCAATAAGCTGACTTACTAAAAAAGCCATAAGACTACCCAAAATAATCCACATCCCCTGACCAAAAATAGATTCAAATGCCAATTGCATACTTGGCACGCCTGCTGCAGTTTTTGATTCCACCCAAAATTGAGCAGGTGCAATTTTCATTGCTAAATAAAACATCAAAAATGCATAACTTATTAAAGCCACAGCAGTATAACTAATTCTTCTTACCGCTTTTGGACCAAAATATTCATTTACAATATCTGTAATTACAAACTCCAGTGGCCATAACAATACTCCACAGGTTAAATTAAATGAAAGATTACTTTCTCCGAATAATGTAAAATTAGCAGGAGCTAACCCAAATACTTTTTCTAAAGAAAATATCTTGCCTCCAATACATTCAGCAATTAAGGCATTGGCTACAAAAAAGGCAGTAATACCTATAAATAATTTAGTAGGCTTGTCTTTTAAAACGGAATGAATCATAATTAAATTTATATAATTAATAAGGTTAACTGCAACAATAACATCAAAAAGTTAATGATTGTTTGCCATTTTGGTAAATCATTCCCCTTTTTTGAAATTAGATTAAAAATAAACAAAATTGCAAACAATACATTCACAAATGGAGCCATTTCAAGCCCCAAAACTGCCATAAAATTAGCTACTTCAGCAGGAACCTTTAACCAAGAAAAAAAAAGAAAGGCGGTAGTAAATAAATAAAAGGCATTACAAATTATAGCAAGCTTGGCAAGAAAGGGTAAATAGGTGCTTTTTTTCATGGTAATTTTTAACATTTACAAGGTACTAAAATTACTTAAAAAGCCTTTTTAGTTGTAGGTTTGTCACTATAAAATAATGCATATGTTTAAGCCTCTTTTCAAGTCAGCCCTACCCCATATTATCGCTGTAGCCATTTTTGCCATTGTAGCCATTGTTTATTGTAGACCTGCCTTAGAGGGAAAGGTATTGCAACAACAAGATGTAACGCAATGGAAGGGAATGGCGCAGGATGCTATGAGTTATGCAGAAAAGAATGGCCAAGCCCCATTATGGACAAATAGTATGTTTGGAGGAATGCCAACTTATCAAATCACTGGAGTTCCAGGATTCGCCTATGGTGTGGGTATATTAGACAGATTATTTACTTTAAAATTTCCCGAGCCTATTAGTTTATTTTTCTTAGCAAGTTTGTGCTTTTATTTTTTAGCGCAAGTGTTAGGGTTTAATACCATCATAAGTGTAATAGGTGGTTTAGCCTATAGTTATGCTACCTACAACCCTATTTTAGTAATGGTAGGTCATATCACAAAAATGCACGCCATTGCATATTTACCTTTTTTCATTGGAGCCATCCTTTTAATATTTCAGAAAAAATATTTGTGGGGAGGGGTACTAACTGGTATAGCTACTTCTTTATTCTTAGGATCTAATCACTTACAAGTAACCTACTATGGTTTAATAATTGTTGTATTCATGTCCATTTTCTTTTTAGTAAAGTGGATTATAGAAAAAGACTTCACTCATATTATCAAAACATTTTCTGCAGCTTTAATTGGCGGGGTGTTAGGTATTATCGTCAATGCTCCTTTACTAGCAAGCACTTATGAATATGGGAAAGAATCCATTAGAGGCGGAAGCGTTTTAATTACCAAGGATAGTAAAACAACAGCTACTGGTTTAAATAAAGATTATGCTTTTAGCTATAGTATGTTTAAAAGCGAACCTTTGGTTTTAATGTTCCCAAATATTTATGGCGGATCAAGTGATCCTAATGTAGTTGATCCTACAAGTTCTAAAGCCATTGAGACTTTACAACAAATGCAACCTCAAGTAGGTCAACAACTACAATCATTTTTATCTTTTTATTGGGGCGGTATTGGATTCACTTCAGGACCTCCTTACATGGGTGTAGTGATATGCTTTTTCGCCTTCATAGGCCTATCTAGTGCGGCTAATAAACATCGCTGGTGGATCTCAGCAACTATTATATTCTCACTTATGTTAAGTGCGGGAAGTTTCTTTGAATCTTTCAACGTTTTCATGTTTGATCATTTGCCATTATACAATAAATTTAGAGCGCCCAGTATGATAATGATTATCCCTACACTATTATTGGGCGTTATGGCATTATACGGCATGTCTGCTATAAGTAATGAAACAAGCTTTAAATCAATTATACAAAAATACAAACTGAGTTTTATTGTAACAGGGTTTATGCTTGTTAGTGTACTATATATTTACTTTACTAGTAATTTTAAAAGCGAAAGTGAAATAAATTTAATTTCACAAATTGCCAAAATTCCAGATGCCAATCAAAAAGCCGCTTTTGAAGCACCTGCAAATGATTTAGTAAATGCAATAGCTACCGATAGAAAATCAATGATTGAAGGAGATATTGTAAGATTCTTTTTATACTTATTTTTAATTGTTACACTTTTATTTTTATCAATTAAAAAAGTCATCAATCAGACTATTTTACTAATTGGCTTCGGCGTATTATCTATGATTGATTTATTTCAAGTAAATATAAAATACTTGAAATCGGAAAGTTTCATAGAAACTACAGAAAATGAAAATGTTTTTGCACTAAGCCCCTTAGACATTGCCTTAAAAAAAGATATAAGCAATTATAGAGTATTGGATGTTCGAGGAGGAATTAATAATGCCTTCAATGGCGGTGCGCTAATTGCTTATCACCACAAAACAGTAGGCGGTTATAACCCAGCAAAATTGAGTATCTACCAAGACCTCATAGAAAACCAATGGTATAAATTTCCCAATTGTGTTCCAACTATGAATATGCTTAATACTAAATATGTGATTTCCGGAAATGCAGCAACCGATACCGTTGCCAATAAAGATGCCTTAGGGAACGTATGGTTTGTAAAAGGAATTCAATATGAAAAAGGTGCTGCAGAAGTAATGCACCGTTTAGATAATTTTAATCCAAAAGACACTGCTGTTATAGAGCAAAAAGATAAAATAGAGGGTTTAAATGATATTCAATTTGACGAAACAGCTCAAATTACTTTAGTAAATAATAATAATGACGAAGTAAATTATACAAGTAAATCAACTAAAAAGCAGCTAGCTGTATTTAGTGAAATTTATTATAAGCAAGGATGGAAAGCCTATATTGATAACCAAGAATCCCCTATTGTAAAAGCAAACTACGTTCTTAGAGCATTAGTAGTGCCAGCGGGTACTCATAGTATTCGTTTTGAATTCAAACCTATTATCGTAACCACCGCACAAAAAGCAGCTACTGGCGCTTCAGTAATTCTTTGGGGTCTAATTATTGGACTAGGTTTTACGAGTTTCAAAAAATGGAAAAGTAATAGCAAGTAAGTATGACATTGTCAATTATTATATGCAGTTACAATAGAGCAAGCTATATCAGCGATGCACTTTCAAGTTTGTACACACAAACTGCAGGATTGAATTCCTTCGAAACTATTATTGTAGATAATAATTCAACAGATAATACAGCGGAAGTATTTTCCCAGTGGAGAACTATACATACTGAAGGTTCATTTGCCTATATAACAGAATCTAAGCAAGGTGCTTCTTTCGCGCGCAATACAGGTGCGGCTATTGCAAAAGGCGATTGGCTTTGTTTTATGGACGATGACGCTGTTGCTACTCCCAATTATGTTGAAAATATAATAAAACACATCAAGACCAAACCCGAAGCAGTTGGTTTTGGCGGACGTATTATTCCTAAGTACATACCAGCCGAACCAAAATGGATGAGTTATTATGTTTCTTCCTTGGTAGGAAATTTTGACTACGCTCCTAGCGCCTGTGCTTTTGAATATGGTAAATACCCACTTGAGTCTAATATGATTGTAAACAAAGAAATTTACAAACAAATAGGTGGTTTTAATAGCAATTTGCCTGGTGTAGTGGGAACTTTAAGAATTGGAGGGGAAGGTAAAGAGTTGTTTTATAAAATTCTAGCCTTAGGACATACTATCTATTACGACCCAACTATTTGCGTATATCATGTGGTTGAAGTAAAGAAATTAACTTCGGAATATATGTACCGCGTAGCAAGCGGTATTGGTCGAGGAGAAAAAACAAGGACACTAGGTATTTCAAAAAGCGCCTACTTTTTAAAATTCATAGAGTATACTTTAAAACTAGGTGTGGCTATTATTTTAGCAATAAAATATATCTTGCAAGCTACTCCAGCAAAAGCAGGACCGATAATTCAATTTAGGATAGATGCTTTGAAGGGACTCCTAGGTAAATAATAAAATAGAATTAAAATTATTAACATTGAAAATAGATATTAAATGAATTTTGAATCTTTTGTAAATAGAAAAATTAAAGGAACATTAAATAGATGGTTTGGAATACAATTCACCTTCCGTTCTGAAACCTCTAAAGTAAGAAAGCTAGTACTTCCCTATTGCATAGGAAAAGGCTGTGATGTAGGATTTGGAGGAGATAAAATAAAATTAGACAATTGTGATGGTATTGACTTCCCTAGTCCATATACCAAAGTTGGTAAAGCGAAAGTTGATATTGGGTGTGATGTAATAAATAATGAAATTCCAGTTCCTGATAATACCTACGACTATGTCTATACAAGCCATTTAATCGAAGACTTCGTTGATACAAAAAATGGCTTAGAGAAGTTTATTAGAATTTTAAAAAGTGGTGGAAATTTAATACTTGTTTTTCCTGACCAAGTTAAATACGAAGCTTATTGTAAGAAAAATGGTCAATTTTTAAACCCTTATCATGTACATCAAGAAATGGGTTACAATTTTATGATTGAAAAACTAAATGAAATTAAAAATATTTCTTACGAAATTCTATATAATAGCAATTGTATAATAGATTACAATGTAATAATTATAATTCAAATTAAGAAATTTTAATAGCTGGTAAAAAAACAATGAATTTTCCTTTATAACTGTCCTTGAAACTTTCAATAATATAATCAGAAAAATTATGGGCTAGAATTAAAATATAATCTATTTCATTAAAGTTAATATTTTTTCTACTTATAATTTTCAAGCCAGTACCAGGCATATATTTGCCTTGTTTTAAATCAGTGTCATCAATAATATAATCAATCTCTTTGTCTGTTATATTAATGGCATTTAAGAAAATACACCCTTTTGCTGCAGCTCCAAATGCAACAATTTTTTTATTTTCTGCTTTTAAATCTAAAATTATTTTCTTACACTTATCTAAATGCTCATACACTTGCGCGCCCCATCTTTTATAGTATTCCAAATCATACAATTTCTCAGATTGTATAAAATCATTAATAGATAAATCTGGCTCATAAAATGAATTAGCCTTCGCCATAACCAATCTTAAAGTACCCCCGTGTATTTTTTGTTTTTCAACTCTTATTATTTTAAAACCATGTTTCTCCATCATTAATTTTAATGGGAGAATTGAATAATAGTAAACATGCTCATGATATATTTGATCAAATTGATTGGTCTCTAGATCATGGATCCAATAGGGAAATTCTAGTACCCACAGACCTTTGTCGGCTAATAAATTATATACGCCCTCAGCAAAAGAATTAGTATCCTTTAAATGCTGAAAAACATTAGTAGAAGTTATAACCTTAGCTTTTTTTGTAACTAATTTTGAAGTTTCTAAGGAGAAAAATTCATTTAAAACTGGGATGCCTTTTGCAATAGAAATTTGAGCTAAATTTTTTGATGGATCAATATTTAAAAATTCTAAATTTAAATTTGACACAGACTTAAATGCAGATAATAATGTCCCATCATTACCACCAATATCTACTATTAAATCATTTTCATTTAATTTAACTAAGCCCGTTATATAGTGAAAAAGTCTATTGCAATGGTCTAAATAAGGAATATTGACTTCTGATTTAAATAAGTAGTTACTAAAAAGTAATTCACTGCTTACAGAATGACTTAGAGCTGATAGATTAGATTTAGTATAGAAATTTACTTTTAAAGGGAATCTTTGGCAATTAATAGATTCTTCTCTTGTATTTGATAAGTTATTAACCAATGGAAAATTTCCTAAATCAAAATAAGTGTGGTATTTTTTATCATTAGTGATTGGGCAATAATTAATTTCTTCTATTTCTTTCATTTAATTCTTTTTATCAACATTAAAAATAACACCATTTTTATTAATTTTTAATAATTTAACAACCTTTCTCTTTAAATGTAGCAAGTCCCATTGAATTGTATTAATATAGGAACATATAAAAATCAAAATAAAGAGTAAGGATTTACCAAAATTATTTAGATTATACACCTTTGATTTAAAAATATATGAAGAACAATTCAAACTACTGGCAAGCCCAATTAAATTTTTTGAGAGAAAGTTAGTTTTTGTAAACTGACTTGTCAAGGTACTTAAATCATTAGAAACTCCCCCTTTTGTAATGTAATGAGAGGTAGTATCTAAAACCTTTATTTTACCTTGGTAAAATAAACTACCTACAATCTCCCAATCAAACCCAATTTCATTCTTAAATTCTATTTGATCAAGGCAATTTTTTCTAATTAGGCCATACATATAACCATTCAAAGTCACATTATAATAATAACCAATAGCTCTGATCCACTTATTTTCACTTGTATAACTTATACTTGAATTTGAATGTATGACAGTTCCATTATCCTGATAAATACATTTGCCCTCACATATTGAATAATCTATATTATTTTCTAAAAAAATGAAGCAATCCTCTACAAAATTAACATCCAACCAGTCATCATCAGCTAACCACATAAAATATTTACCAGCAGCTTTCTTTAGTACAAATAAATAATTTTCAACTGTCCTTAAACTAGACTCCTGTTTAAAATATTTAATGCGATTATCAAGTTCAGCATATTCTCTAACTATTTTGTCAATTTCAGGATTTGGAGAATTATCATTTGAAATTATTAATTCAAAATTTGAATAACTTTGATTTAATATAGAATCCAATGCTCTTTTCATTTCAATAGGCCTATTATAAATAGGCATTGCAATTGATACTAATTCACTCATATCTTCTTCTTTATGAAAGCGACAAATTGATCCCCGTTATTTTCTTTATTTAATTTCTTGGCATTTTTCTCAAAAGCTTTTATATCTTCTTTTTTAATAAACGAATTTCCTGGATTCTCGGAAAAAGATCTTTCATCCATTAATGGAATATCATTTATATATTGTTCACTTGCCCAAAATTGGAAAGCGGAGGAATCGAACATAATTTTATCAATAAAAAATCCCTGCTCTTCAACTAACAACTTAAAACTTTTCAAAGAATGTAAATAGAAATGCCTTGGTGCATCTAATGATACCCAGTTTGTCTTATACTTTTCCCATGCATATGAAGAAACTGTTGGAATTCGTATCATACAAGTCCCCGTATCCGACAACTTCAAATGAATTGACCTCAAAACATCTTTCTGATGATCCATATGTTCCAAAACATGATGCAACATAATTAAATCCCACCCTCCTATTTCATTATTTAATTCATTCTTCTCAATAAATAATCCATTATCATATAAAATATTTTCTTTAATATAAGGATCTATCCCTTTAAGATTTCTCATTCCAGAATGCATCATTGAATAAAGTATATTTCCACTTCCGCAACCAACATCCAAAACCTTTGAATCCTTTTTTATATTTGTGCTTGAAATTAATTCAAAAATTGGATTAGGATGTAACATATTCAACAACATTCCAAAAATTCCTTTTTTAAATAGAGCGTAGTTTGACCTATGGTAAGCAATCCATTTCTTAAACCATGTATTTTTTTTCAATAAATTCTGGCTAAAAGAATAATAATTAAACGGGTAAAATTTATCCATATCCTGAGGAACTTCTTCAATTTGAAGACAATTACAACTTGCACATTGAAAATACTTAAATTCACTTCTAAACCCTATCATCATTTCTCTGACAATATAAGGTGTGTTATTTACGTTATTTCCACATATCTGACAAGCTTTACTCATAGATTGCAAATATAAAAATTCAAATCTACAAATCTTTAAAAATATCTAGTTTTATACTTATTGTTTCGTGAAATAACTCGAATTCTTAAAAAATAATTTATCTTTAAAACAAAGATTGTAAATGTTACTAAATCTATTGAAGGGGGTGGTCTACGAAATTACTGGATTCATTGCCTCATTTGGCAGGAAGAGTACTAATCTTAAAAAGAAAGCCCTAATCCTTAGAATTGACGAAATAGGCGATTATATTTTATGGAGAAAATGTATCGATTCTATCTTGAATGCTGAAAAACTTAAAAATCACGAAGTACATTTTATAGGCAATCAATCCTGGCAATCTTTATTTGAATTAGAAAACAAAGGTACTTTTCATAAATTATTTTGGATTGATAAAACCAAGTTCAAAAAAAGCATCTATTACCGCTTCTCTTTCTTATTTAAAATCGCCAAAGAAAACTATTCCATTGTTATTAATCCGACCTACTCAAGAGCCAAAAGAGTGGATGATAGTATTGTTAAATCTGCCAATGCAAGTGATAATTATGGATTTGTTAGAAATAATGAAAATTACTTACCCTATGAACAAAATTTTGACAATAATTTATATCATCACTTATTCGAAGTGAAAAGTAAGTCTAGTTTTGAGTTCAATAAAAACAAAGCCTTTAGTGAATGGTTTTGTGAAAATCCTTTAAGCTTATCAGACATTAAATTTGATGCCGCCGTTTTACCCTCGCCTAAAATTGCAAATCTTCCAAAGAACTATTTTGTCGTCTTCCCTGGATCAAGAAGTAGTGCTAGAATTTGGAGTACAGAAAATTTTATTGAAGTAAGTAACTATCTCTATGAAAAATATCAACTTACCGCTCTTGTATGCGGCGGAAATGGAGATATAGTGTATGCTAATAATTTCATCATTAATTATAAGAACCCTTGTATAGATATGACTGGCAAAACCAGTTTACCTGACCTACTTTCTATTATAAAAAATGCCGCATGCTTAATATCTGTAGATACCGGATCTATCCATCTTGCTGCGTCAGTAGGTTGTTTAACCTTTGGTATTTTCAATGGCTCTCAGTATGGAAGATTCTCCCCCTATCCAAACGAAATAAGCAATAAGATCATTTCTTTTTACCCAAAACAAGTAATGGAAGATGTTAATAAAAATGAGCTGTCAAAATATGAACTCATTAATAACACCTCCTACAATGATGTTTCTGCTAAAGATGTAATAGATTATATAGAATCTAATCCTATTGCTTTACAAGCTACCTAATTAAACTTCCTCTTTAAAATATAGACTTTCTTGCCTAGCCATGTTTGTAAAAAATGATGCAGTAACTTTTGCCTAAATTGCCACAGCCTGGACTTTAATGAATACCCAAAATTAGCTTCATACACTTCAATATTTTGCTTAAGTGAATCTAGATAATTTAAGCTGCTAATGCCAGTATTGTCAAATTTAATTAGCGTATAATTAATATATGTATATGGCTCCTCCTTAATTCTACACATGATATCATAATCCATAGCAATTTTATAATTTTTATACAATCCTATCCTATTATACACCTCTTTTTTAACGAACCAGGAAGGATGCGATATGGCTCTCATTCCTTTATAAACTTGTTTTTTATCAAATGGTTTCCCAACATTAACCCATCTACCAGCTCTATGCAAAATAATATTACCGCTTACCCATGTTGAAATTGGATACTCTTTAAAACTTTTTAAAACAACATGAATTACATTTTCATCAAAATAAATATCCCCCGAGTTTAATAAATGAATCACATCACCCTTCGATTTTACTATCCCCTTATTAAATGCATCTGAAATTCCTGCATCACGCTCATTAATAATAGTCCTGTAAGCAAGTTTATTATTACTATTAAACCATTCCTTAATTTCATCAGTTGTTGACCCATTTATGATAATATGTTCAAAGGGCTTTTGTATTTGATGATCAACTGAATCGCAGGTTTTAATTACCTCTTGCAGATTATTGAAACAGATTGTTATAATTGACAACTTCATATAACAAATATAATTTTTTAGGCTCAATATAGATTGAATTTAAATATATTTGTTCTATGGGAATAATTCAAAAACAAGGCTTAAAATCATCGTTTTACATAATGATCGGCTTTGTTATAGGTGCCATTAACTTATTAATTCTTTTCCCATTATTTTTCTCTAAGTCAGACCAAGGTTTAGTGAGAGCGATGATTGATATTGGAGCCACTTTATCCGTATTTTGTACTTTGGGATCATTACCAGTGGTGTATAAATTTTATCCGTTTTACAACCAATACTTAGGCCCTAAAAAAAACGAACTACCTTTTATTACTTTATTAGTTAATTTAATTGGCTTTGGATTATTACTAATTATAGGTTGGCAAGAAAAAGATTTTATCATTCGTAAATTAGGGAAATCACCTGACCTTGCCGTCTACTTTAATTACGTTTATACTTATACCTTTTTTCTATTACTATTTTTCTGGCTAGAGGGCTTTGCTTGGGGATTAAGAAAAGGGGTAACTACTAACTTCCTTAAAGAAACGCTTATAAGAATTTTAACCTCTGTGCTTATTTTAGCATTTGGCTTAAATATTATAAGTTTCCCTACTTTCATAAAACTTTTTAGTGGCATTTACTTAATTCCAGTACTAATTCTTCTTTTAACTTTAATTAAGACTAAAGAATGGTCGATTAAAAATTTCAAGATCAGTAACGTTACAAGAAGGCTTCGAGGAAGGATGATTAATTTTGCTTTATTTGTGTTTGCGGGACAATTTTTTAATTTATTAGCGCGTACCAATGATACTTTTTTCATTTTAGGGTTTCGCGGATTAAGTGACGCTGCAATTTTCGCAATAGCAACCTACGTTTCAGCTATACTTGAAATACCCCAACGTAGCTTAACATCTATTACCATACCAGTTTTAGCAGAATCCTGGAAAAATAAAGACTTTGTCAATATCAAGCATATATACCACAAAAGCGTTTCCAATTTATTAATTATTGGCTTACTTTTATTTGGATTGATTTGGTTAAATATTGAAAATTTAGTTGCTTTCCTGAATTGGATTAGCCACAAACAAGGCGGTGGTTATGATGCGCTTACAAAACTAATTTTTATTTTAGGCTTGGCTAAATTAATTGATTTAGGCACGGGTGTCAATAGTCAAATTATTGGCACTTCTAATTATTGGAAATTTGATTTTTATACTAATCTTTTTTACATTTTATTATCGCTCCCTTTGAATTATTATTTAATTAAACAATATGGCTTAGAAGGATTAGCCTTTTCAAACTTAGTAGCGCTTACTTTATATAATAGTGTTCGTTTTGGATTCCTTTATAAGAAATTTAATTTGCAACCCTACACCTGGAAGCATGGAATATTTTTATTATTAAGTATTAGCTTAATGCTACTTGTACATCAAATACCTACTAATAATAATTTTGCAATAAATATTGTTATTAAATCTGTAATTTATGGAATTGCATTTTACGGCTTAGCTTACTGGATCAATCCTGCTCCAGAAATTTTGAACTTCTTCAACGATTTATTTAAAAATAAAATCCACGGTCTTTTTAAAAGGAAATAAACTATTTAAGCGCTTCTAAAAATTGCGCCAACCCTGCCCTTTTCTCTGGCGTTAACTCGTAACTAATATTTTGGGTATAGTACTTATGCAAATCATAAACTTGCTCGTTAGTTGGTATCAAGGCAATCACTTCCTCCAAATGGTCTAAGCCATAGCCATTGGCAGCATCAAAAGCCTCCATAAATTCGGAAGGTATAGGCTTATTGGCCACCCAGGCAGCAAAAACAAAGGGTAAACCCGTATGCTGCTTCCAAGCCGTGCCTAGATCATAAACATGCTCAAATCGGCTTAAGCTTGCCAAAGCCCTATCTCCAATGATCACCCCTGCGGTGGTACCCGTAATATTATCCATATACCCTTCTGTTGCTGCAATAAACTCCACTTCCTTCTTCCAATATTGAGTCAATAAAACCTTGGCCAATGCTACCGAAGTTCTACTTTGATAGTCTAAATAAACACATTCTACTTGTTCCATGGGTACTTGGCTAAATAATGCCACAGAAGCCACTTCTCCCTCTGTTCCAATCACATATTTTGAAACTATTTGAGGAGTCGATAACAAGGGCATAATCGCCACAGGCACAAGGCCAATATCAATGGTGCCCTCCAATAAATCTTGCGCAATTTTTGCAGGGTATGACTTTATTAAATCGATACGATCCTTAAAAGGGGACTGTTCCATTCCTAGTAATAATGGGCGGGTATTTAAATAACTTACCGCGCCTATGCGCCATCTTTTGTCCAATTGAATTAACTTTGCACAAAGAAAAACCTTTTTTTTAACATAGTAACTACTTGTTTAAAGCAACAGCCAATGTCGAAACTTACAGCCATTTCACCCGTAGACGGACGTTATCAAAAGCAAACTGCCTCTTTGAGTGCTTATTTTTCCGAGTTTGGCTTAATTAAATACCGTGTTTTAGTGGAAGTGCATTATTTCTTATTTCTGGCTGATAAGAAATTTTTCAAAGTCACCCCTGCCCTTAGAAAGGCTTTACTTGCAGTAGTAGAAAATTTTAGCGAAGCAGATGCAGAAAAAATTAAAACTATTGAGGCAACCACTAACCACGATGTAAAGGCCGTTGAATATTTTTTAAAAGAAGTACTAGATAAAAATAAAGCAAGTGAATTAAAAGAATGGATTCACTTTGGATTGACTTCTCAAGACATTAACAACACGGCTATTCCATTAAGTTGGAAAGAAGCCATGGAAAATACTATTTTACCTTCATACATAAATTTGCAAAATAATTTATACCAGTTAGCAAAAAAATGGAAGAAAATTTCTTTGTTAGCCCGCACCCATGGACAGGCGGCTTCTCCAACAACATTAGGTAAAGAAATTATGGTGTTTGTCGAAAGATTACACCATCAAGTTGAATTGTTTACGGCTATTCCTTATGCTGCTAAGTTTGGCGGCGCTACTGGTAACTTTAACGCACACCATATTGCTTTTCCTAAAAAGAATTGGGTAAGCTTAGGCAATGAATTTGTGGATGATGTATTGGGATTACAAAGAATGCAATTCACTACTCAAATTGAACACTACGATCATTTTGCTGCACATTGCGATACTTTAAAACGTTTAAATAATATCTTAATTGATTTAAGCCGCGACATTTGGACCTATATCTCCATGGATTATTTCAAGCAACAAACTAAAAAAGGCGAAGTAGGCTCAAGCGCTATGCCGCATAAAGTAAATCCCATTGATTTTGAAAATGCAGAAGGTAATTTAGGATTGGCCAATGCACTATTAGAACATTTGGCTGCCAAGCTTCCAATTAGTCGTTTACAAAGAGACTTAACCGATTCAACTGTTTTAAGAAATATTGGTGTTCCATTAGGACATATAACCATTGCTTTAAATTCTTTAGAAAAAGGATTGAGTAAATTAATTTTGAATGAAGAAAAAATGCAAGCCGATTTGGAAAATAATTGGGCGGTAGTAGCGGAAGCCATTCAAACTATTTTGCGTCGCGAAAAATATCCAAACCCTTACGAAGCATTAAAAGATTTAACAAGAGGCAATAATAAAATTGATAAAAAGTTGATGCATAAATTTATCGACGGCTTAAAAGTAAATGCAAGTATTAAAAAGGAATTAAAAGCCATCACGCCACATAATTATACAGGAGTCACCGCCGAATATTAATTTTCAGCGTCTTAATCTTCAGCGTCTGACCTATCGTTTGGAAATTCTTTAGGAGGAATCACTTTCTTTTTTCTAGGCTCTTTTTTCGCCAGCAAACTATGAATAGGATTCATGCCCTCTTTTTCTATCGCCATGGTTAATACTTGAGCAGTTGCTGCAGCATCACCCCAAGCACGGTGCCGGCCTTCGATGCGAATTCCTAAATCGCGCGTTAAAGAACCTAAGCCATATTTTTCCAATCCAGGAAACACACGTCTACTTAATTTAATGGTGCATAATTTGGGGGCCGACCATTGAAATCCTGATCTACCCAATAAATAATGAACAAAAGAATAATCAAAACTTACATTATGCGCTACAAATATGCGGCCATTTAATAAATTATATATCTGCGGGGCTACTTCTTCAAACAAGGGTGCCTCGGCCACCATGGCATCGCTAATCCCTGTCATATTCACAATAAAGGGAGGAATTTTATGTCTGGGGTTAATTAAAGTCACGTATTTGCCCGTCACTTCTACCCCGTTATGAATTACAATAGCGATTTCAGTAATCCCCGCCGATTGGGGTGCACTGCCTGTGGTTTCAATATCTACAACAGCAAATTCCATAGAGTGGCTAAGGTCGTATTTTTTAACAACTTATTGCTTGTCGCTTTTCCTTATTTTTGTGGCTCATTATAGGAAAAGACGTAAAGCATGGAATTGAGTAAAAATTACATACCGGGTGAAGTAGAATTGAAGTGGTATAAGCATTGGGTGGACAGTGGCTATTTTCATAGTACCCCTAACGACAAGAAGGCTTATACTGTTGTTATTCCTCCTCCCAATGTTACCGGCGTATTACATATGGGCCATTGTTTGAACAATACCATTCAAGATATATTAGTGCGTCGAGCACGCATGCAAGGATTTAACCCTTGTTGGGTTCCTGGTACTGACCATGCTTCTATTGCTACCGAAGCAAAAGTGGTTGCCATGCTAAGAGAAAGAGGCATTGCAAAATCTTCATTAACGAGAGATGAGTTTTTAGGATATGCTTGGGAGTGGAAAGAAAAATACGGTGGCATTATTTTGCAACAGTTAAGAAAAATGGGTTGCAGTTTAGATTGGGAGCGTACTTCTTTTACCATGGACGCAGATTATTACGAATCGGTTATAAAAGTATTTGTTGATTTATACAAGAAGGGGAAAATTTATCGTGGCAAGAGAATGATTAATTGGGATGTGCGTGCAAAAACAGCATTGAGTGATGAAGAAGTTATCCATAAAGAAGTAGCAGGTAAAATATATCACTTACGTTATAAGTTAGATGTGCCTGGGGAAGAATATATTACCATTGCCACTGTGCGTCCCGAAACTATTTTGGGAGATTCCGCTATTTGTGTGCATCCTAAAGACGATCGTTATAAAAAGCTAGTGGGCCAATTTGCTTTTGTGCCATTGATTAATAGACGCATTCCTATTATTGCAGATGATTATGTGGAAATAGAATTTGGAACGGGTGCCCTAAAGGTTACCCCCGCGCATGACATGAATGATTTTGCCTTAGGACAAAAATATAATTTAGAAGTAATAGATACCATGAACGATGATGGTACTTTATCGGAAGCAGCAGGTTTATATATTGGGCAAGATAGAATTGAAGTAAGAAAAATAATTACCAAAGATTTAGAAGCTGCAGGAAATTTAGTGAAGATAGAAGACTATACACACCAAGTAGGTTTTAGTGAAAGAACTGATGCAATTGTTGAACCAAGATTAAGTTTGCAATGGTGGGTGGATATGAAAAAGTTGGCAGCCCCTGCTTTAGAAGCGGTGATGTCAGATGAAATTAGTTTTCATCCAGCTAAATTTAAAAATTTATACCGCCATTGGATGGAAGGCATTAAGGATTGGTGTATTAGTAGACAATTGTGGTGGGGGCATCGCATACCAGCGTGGTATGACGAAGAAGGTAATTTTTATGTAGCACACAATGAAGCGGAAGTTAATGCCAATCACCCTGAAACCAAAGGAAAAAAATTAACACAGGACGCCGATTGTTTAGATACTTGGTTTAGTAGTTGGTTATGGCCATTTGAAGTTTTTAAAGGTTTATCTAACCCTAATAATGCCGAAGTAAATTATTACTACCCTACCAGTACTTTAGTAACTGCGCCAGAAATTATTTTCTTTTGGGTGGCTAGAATGATTATGGCAGGTGAAGAATACATGGGAAAAATTCCATTCAAAGATGTTTACTTCACAGGGATCGTTCGTGATAAGCAAGGAAGAAAAATGAGTAAGAGCTTAGGCAATTCTCCCGACTTATTGGGATTGATTGACCAATATGGTGCTGACGCAGTTCGTTTTGGTATTATGATTGCCTCTCCTGCAGGAAATGATTTACTTTTTGATGAATCGACTTTAGAACAAGGAAGAAATTTCAATAATAAATTATGGAATGCTACTAAATTATTGAAAATGTGGGAAGCACGTCAAAATAAGGAGGGTGCTATTCCTGAAGATGCACAGTTTGCAATGGATTGGTTTCAAGCAAAATTAACGACCACTCAAAACGAAGTAGATGAAATGCTAAAAACCTTTCGTTTAAGTGAAGCTTTAAAAACTATTTACGGTTTAATATGGGATGATTTTTGCAGTTGGTATTTAGAATGGATCAAGCCAGGTTTTGAACAACCCATGCATCAAGGGGTATATGAAAACACAGTAGCATTTTATGACGCCCTATTGCAATTGCTACATCCTTTCATGCCATTTATCACAGAAGAAATTCACCATACTTTAAAAGCACAGACCGAAGACTTATGTGTTAAATTGTATACACCAACATCTAAAGTGGACGATGCGGTATTAAATGCAGGGGCATTACTACAAAATGTAATTTCTACTTTACGTGATGCACGTAATAAAAATCAGATCAAGCCAAAGGACGCTATTGAACTACATATTCAAACCTCTAATAACGCACCTTATCAAACCATACAAAATATTTTAGCAAAGCAAGTAAATGCTGCTACTATACAGTATACTTCAAGTGCTATTGGAGCTTCTATAGTCGTGGCTTTAGAAAAAGATAAGTTTTACATTGTCGCCAATCAAGCCATTGATACGGCAAGTTTAAAAGAAAATTTATTAAAGGACCTAGCACATCAGCAAGGATTTTTAATAAGTGTGGGCAAAAAATTAGACAATGAAAAATTTGTTCAAAATGCGAAACCAGAAGTGTTAGCCATTGAACAAAAAAAGAAAGCAGATGCATTGGCTAGAATTCAAACCATTGAAGAAAGTTTAGCGCAATTAGGATAGTATGAGTGAAATTATCATTACCCGTGCAGCATTAGCTGATCGAGATTTTATCAGATCTGTTTCTGAGCGCACTTGGCCGAGCACTTATGGTCATATCATATCTCAAGCACAAATCGATTTCATGATGAATTGGATGTACAGTGATGAGTCCTTAGCCACTCAAATGAATACCGGCTGTGAATTTTATATTGCAAGTATCAAAAAAGAAGATGGTAAATTAGATGCTGTAGGATTTTGTTCTGTTAGTCCAGAAGAGGGCGCGCACAAACTTAATAAACTATACGTACTTCCCCCCGCACAAGGAACAGGCGCAGGTAAAGCCTTATTAAACAAATCGATTGAGGTAGCTAAAGCTGCAGGATCTACCTCTTTGTTTTTACAAGTCAACAAGCTTAATACAGCTTACACATTTTACTTAAAAAAAGGCTTCATCAAAGAAAGTGAATTTAAATTCGATATCGGCAATGGCTTTTACATGGACGACTACGTCATGCGATTACATTTCTAAATCTTAGAAATAATCACCCCTTCTAAACTTATTTGGCGATCGCTTGGATTGATTAAAATATCAATCTTGTTCTTATATTTCTTATTCATCAAATCGTGAATAAACCAAATGCCATTAAATATTCCTGCATTGGTTAATTTTACTTTATCACCGAAAGAAAATAATTCTTTTAAGTCTCTGCTAATAGCAATCACTCTGTGTTTTTTAGGATTCAAGCTATCTAATTTAAACCCACTAGCTGTTATGAGTGGCGTACTATCTGTTTCGGCAGTATCTGTTTTATAAGTTGTTAAAGAAACTTTTTTCATTGATTTCAGTTCGAAAGGGTATTGCAAAGCAATGTCTCTTGCCTTATCCCCTGGTCTTAGCATAAAAAAAGCCCCCACAACAATTATGTATATGGCTATCCCAAGTCCAACGTACTTATTATATTTCATAATGAGCCTTTGATAGGTTTGTGATAATTATACTATTAAATGGGTTTGTTTGACTACGCCCATTATAAAAACGCTTTGTACCTGGCTTATATTGTCAGCCTGGCTTAATTTGTTGACATGGAAATTGTAATAACTGTTCATATCCTCGGTCACAATCTTTAACATAAAGTCAAATTCACCCGAAATACTATAGCATTCCACCACATCGGGTAACTCATTAATGAGCTTAATAAACTGCCCTCCCGATTGCTTACTGTGTTGATTCAGAGAGACATAGCAAATAACCATCAATCCCTTTTTCACTTTTGTTCCATCTATCAAAGTGGCATATTGCTTAATCACCCCTGTAGCTTCCAGCCTTTTTATACGCTCATGTACTGGCGTGGTACTCAAATGAATTTGGTCGGCAATTTCTTTTACTGTGATCCTGGCATTGTCTTGCAACAGGCGCAAAATGGCTAAATCCTTCTCGTCTAAAGAAAGGGATTGTTGCGTGATAGCCGAATCTACTAATGGAGTACTATTTTTCATCAAATATTAGAATAAACATTATCTATTTATACACAAAATAGCCGTTTCTACTAAAAATACCAAATATTTTATTATTTTATCCTATTTACTACCTTTGCCACCTAAACAAAATAAACATGTCTAACCTAGAAAACATCGATTTTAGCCTACCTTATAAAGTAGCCGATATCACATTAGCAGATTGGGGTCGTAAAGAAATTCGTTTGGCCGAGGCAGAAATGCCAGGTTTAATGAGCATTCGTAGCGAATATGGTCCTAGCCAACCCTTAAAAGGAGCTCGTATTGCGGGTTGCTTACACATGACCATTCAAACTGCTGTATTAATTGAAACATTAACTGCATTAGGAGCGGAAGTAAAATGGAGCTCTTGTAATATATTCTCAACACAAGATCAAGCCGCTGCTGCCATCGCTGCAACTGGCGTGGGTGTTTTTGCTTGGAAAGGTCAATCTATTGAAGAAGGTGACTGGTGTATTGAGCAAACTTTATTCTTTGGTGGTGCAGACCGTCCTTTGAATATGATTTTAGATGATGGTGGTGATTTAACCAATATGGTATTAGATAAATACCCTCAGTTTGTTGCAGGTATTAAAGGATTGAGTGAAGAAACAACAACTGGTGTTCACCGTTTATACGAGCGTATGGCTAAAGGTACTTTACCAATGCCTGCGATTAACGTAAACGATTCAGTTACAAAATCTAAGTTTGATAATAAATATGGTTGTCAAGAATCATTGGTAGATGCGATTCGTCGTGCGACTGATGTAATGATGGCTGGTAAGGTGGCAGTAGTAGGTTCTTACGGTGACGTAGGAAAAGGATCTGCTGCATCCCTTCGTGGTGCTGGTTGTCGTGTAATGGTAACTGAGATTGATCCTATCTGTGCTTTGCAAGCTGCTATGGATGGATTTGAAGTTAGAAAAATGATTGACGCAGTAAAAGAAGCAGACATTATTGTTACTGCTTCTGGTTGTCGTGATTTGATCAACGAAAAACATTTTAGATCAATGAAAGACAAAGCGATTGTTTGTAATATTGGTCACTTTGATATTGAAATAGATATGGCGTGGTTAAATAAAAACTATGGTCATACAAAAGATACCATCAAACCACAAGTTGATTTATACAATATCGAAGGAAAAGATGTTATCATTTTAGCAGAAGGCCGTTTAGTAAACTTAGGTTGTGCTACTGGTCACCCTAGCTTTGTAATGAGTAACTCTTTCTCTAACCAAACCTTAGCTCAAATAGAATTATGGACTAACCATAAGAACTACGAAAATAAAGTTTACGTTTTACCTAAGCATTTAGATGAGAAGGTAGCTCGTTTACACTTAGCTAAAGTAGGCGCTGAATTAGATGAATTAACTACTGAGCAAGCTGCTTATTTGGGTATACCTAAAGCAGGTCCGTTTAAGTCTGACGCATACAGATACTAAGCTGAAATAGACACTACCCCACTATTTATAAAGTAAAAAAAGGTAGCTTCTACTATATATTCAAAATTCCCCTAGCCGTTCCTGAGCAATCAGGAGCGGCTTTTTTATTCTATATTTTTAGTACCTTTAAAGTAATAGTTCATGCTGTGTATAATAGCCTAAATAATCAATGTAACTATACATATTCTTAATAGAGTTGGCACTTAAACTACAATAAATCGATTTTCTATGAAACTGAACAAACTTTTATTAATCGCACTAACCATTAGTGGCTTATCAAAACTAAATGCACAAACAGTAAGCATTATCCCTGAACCATTTCAAATGACAACTCGTGCAGGACTATTTACTTTGCCAAAAAGTATTGCCATCAATGCACCTTCCACTGCAAATGCTATCGTAGATGAAATGGCCAATAAATTAAGAACTGTCACTGGCAAAACAGTTTATTTCACTAAGAATAAACCTGCCATAGATTTACAAATTATAAACGATGCTAATTTAGGAACTGAGGGATATACTTTAGATATCAATGAAAAAGGAATACAAATAAAAGCCAATGGCAATGCTGGACTATTTTTTGCTTGGCAAACTGTTCAACAATTACTGCCTGCTGCTATTTATGGCAAAACACTACAAAATACTACCAACTGGCAAGTACCCTTTGTCAATATATTAGATAAGCCCCGTTTTGGATGGAGAGGAATGATGTTAGATGTTAGTAGACACTTTTTTACTAAAGGGGAAGTATTAACATTTATTGACGACATGGCGCGTTATAAATACAATCGTTTTCATTGGCATTTAACAGATGACCAAGGTTGGAGAATTGAAATTAAATCCTTACCAAAATTAACAAGCGTAGGCGCTTGGAGAGCAGAAAGAAAAGGAAAGTGGATGAATATAACTACTCCGCCCATTGATGAACCAAAAACATACGGCGGATTTTATACACAAGAAGATATTAAAGAAGTAGTTGCTTATGCTAAAGCGAGATTTATTGAAGTAATTCCAGAAGTGGACGTACCTGGTCATAGCATGGCCATGAACACAGCCTATCCATTTTTAAGTACCACACCTGATTATCCTTTTCAAGTAAATGCTGGCGATGAGTTTATGGATTGGGAAGGAATTAATGGACATGTTGCGGCAAGAATTGATAACTCACTAGATCCTTCCAATGAAAAAGTATATGAATATTTAGATAAAGTTTTTACTGAAATTGCACCTCTATTTCCTTTTGAATACATCCATATGGGCGGTGATGAAAATGCAAAAAATAATTGGGAAAAATCTCCAAATGTGCAAGCTTTTATGAAAAGAGAAGGCATAAAAAATATAACCGAAGTACAAAGTTATTTTGTAAGAAGAATGCAAAAAATTATTAATAGTAAAGGAAAGAAAATGATGGGATGGGATGAAATACTAGAAGGCGGATTAGATGGCGACGCTGCAGTAATGAGTTGGAGAGGTGTTAAAGGAGGCATAGAAGCCGCCAAACAAAATCATAAAGTAGTGATGTCACCTAACGATTATAATTATATCGACTTTTATCAAGGGGAAATTACTGCGGAAGGTAAAGTATACCGTGGATTAAGAATGAAAACAACTTATAGCTATGAGCCAGTGCCAGACGGTATCGACCCTACTTTAATTTTAGGCAACCAAGCGAATCAATGGTCGGAGCAATTATTTGATCTTAGATATGCTCAATACATGACTTGGCCTAGAGGATTAGCTGTTGCAGAAACCAGTTGGTCTCCCAAAGAAAAAAAGAATTGGAATAGTTTTACTAAAAAAGTAGAACAACAATTTGAAAAATTAGATGCTGCCAATGTGCGATATGCTAGAAGTATGTATGACCCTATTGTGACCACTCAATTAAATTCAAAAGGTGAATTAATAGTTAATATGGAAGGCGAAATAGAGGGACTTGATATTTATTATACGATGAATGATCAAATGCCAGATAATTATAGCTCAAAATGCACAGGTCCTTTTGTATTACCAGAAGATGTTTTATCATTAAGAATAATTAGTTACAGAGATGGTAAACAAATTGGTAAATATTTAAACATCCCAATGGAAGCATTGAAAAAAAGAGCTGTTAAGGTATTATAATTAATCTATCATAGAATGTAATGCTTAAAATATTTCTACTTGTCCCCCTGCTATGCATTCATGTTTTAGCAACCGCACAAATTAGAAGTTTTGAAAAGAATATTGCGCTTTCTAAAGATACAGGTGTTGTTCAAAAATTTATAAAGAAATTCAAGGGAAAGCCTATTTCTTTTATAGATTCAACTAGTATTACGCTTAGTAAGTACATGAAGGCGGTGGCTAATTTCGAGGGCAAAAGAATTAATAGCATACATATTGAACAAAAACATTTTGGAACCAATCTCAATAATTCTAATAGTTTTAAAAAAGATCTATTAACTGGTTTTGCAGACAAGCTACACAATAAGACCAATGAAAATGTTATAAGGAAAAATTTATTCATTCACGAAGAAGAAATAGTTGATCCGCTCATAATTGCCTATAATGAAAAGTGGTTAAGAGATTTGCCTTTTATTCAAGATGCTAGAATTCTGGCTTATTCAAGCAGTAATGATTCAGGCGCTGTCGATTTATGGGTAGTGACTAAAGACATATTCCCTTTTGGAGGTAGTTTCAATATTAGAAATGAAAGCTCCTACACCTCCAATTTTAGCACTGAAAATGCAAATGACGGCGGAAACTCTTTTAACCTAATTCATAATTTTGATAATAAAAGAGATGTCAAGCCCAGTTGGGGATTTGATTATACTTTGAGAAATATTAGCGGCAGTTTTATGGATATTGCCTTAGGTAGCAATACGCTTTCGTCAAATTATAGCAATGGCGATTTATCTGCATCACGTTATTACATTAAAGGTAATAGACCCTTACTAAACCCATTAAGTAAATGGACCTGGGGATTTGATTGGAATGTTTCAAAAAATAAAAATGTTTACCCCAACTCTTGGTCGGACTCACTTTATAATAGCAGTTTAAAATATGAGCTTTCTCATTTTGATACCTGGGTAGGCTATCAACTTTTTCGCAATACCCATTTTTTCGAAAACCATAACCCCCGCTACTTTTTGCAATTGAGATACCTCAATAATCAATATACACAACGCCCTTTAGATTATATTTTACAATTAGATAGAAACTATCAAAATATAGAAGCCTATTTAAGTTCTTTTACTTTATTTAAACAACAAATAATTAGAACTCAATATCTATATGGCTTTGGAAGAAATGAAGATTTACCTACTGGAAAATCTGTTGTATTTACAGCAGGTCATTATACAAGAGAGCATACAACACAGCCCTATTTAGGAGTACAACTAGAAAATTACCAACTTCTATCTAATGAAAACTTTAGGCATGGAAACTTAAGTATAGGAAGTAGCTATGTAGACAATCAAATTCAAGATTTCAGATTTTTAGCAAGCATAGAACAAATAAGTAAATTACACTACTTAGAAAGTGGTTTTAAATACAGGTCGATATTTAATTTTAGTTTTGCCCAAACACTCAAAAATAAATTTAATGAGGCTTTACTTATTAATAGCATTTATGGCATCCCTCAATTAAATAAAGAACGTATTTATGGGGGCACTCGCATAGGCTTTAACTGGGAGTCCATATGGTATAATTCAAGATCTTTTTTTGGATTTAGAACCTCCCCTTTCGCCTTTATGAATCTAACTTATATTAGAACTGTAGGCGATTTAATTAAACAAGGTGAAATCTATTCCTCCGTTGGCTCAGGCATGAGAGTCAGAAACGAAAACCTTCTATTTGGCACCATCGAATTAAAGGCTTTTTACTTCCCAAGAACAAATCTTCAAATGAGCCCTTGGAATATAAGCTTGCTTACCAACCTTCGCTATAAATACAATTCCAGCATTATTAAAAAGCCTGATTTTGTGCAAATAAATTAGCAGAAACACATAGTTTCAAATCAACTTTTCCTACTTAATTTTGTTATACTTATTATGGTTCAAGCATACAATTTTTTAGCAAGCTGGCAGTTGTTTCCCGAGAAGAGCGAATTCGAGTATCAACTAGTGCCGAAGTCCGGGAATTACAAAATAGAAAGCGTGCAAAATGCACATGCTCTTAGTTTTAGTCACAATTGGGTGAATATAGAAAATGAGGCTTTTTATGCGCAGTATACTGTTATCCCTAATGGAATGGAACATGCTTTTGATAATCTCTTATTAGCCGACAAAGTATTGGCTGAAATTAATAATGGTTCTTGCTTAACGGTGCAATTTCATAAAGACAATAAAGAAGTATTAAAAGTAGTTCATGAAATATTAGCCAACGGATTTTTAAAAGTCACTCATTATGGTTGTAAAGAAAATGGAGACCCTTTTAAAAATATAGAGGTATACCACAAGCAATTAAGTGTACTCCCTTATGCTTCTTCCGCTGGCAGCGTTGCCATTCGACCCACTAAAGAAGGAGTGATCAAGCACAAAGCTTTATCTGCAATGGAAGATCAAACCAACATGCAGTTAAACCAAATTAAAGAACAAATTGAATTATTAGCAAGACAAGCGCAGGAAATTAGAAAGCGTAAAGAATTAAGCTTAATGATTTATGAAGCAAAAATAACTTTCAAGCCACAAATAGGACAAGTATATCATGTATATGAAAAAACTGATGGTTCACATGTGCTTTCCTTAGTGGCTCCTAGTGAATGGGGCGGCGGGTCTGGGCCTTTCGCTGGTTTTATTGCAACCGTAAAATTACTAGCAGATCACACTTGGATCGAAGTTGCTTAGCATTAAAAGCTAGGTAAGTAAAATAGTATCACAGAAATTATCATAGTATGATAATGGCAAATATTACAAGTACTAATAACCGTAATTAGCTAAAATAGCATCTACCTTTTTTTCAACTGCTGCATCTTTTACAACAGCAGGTGCATGATGCTTCTTAATGGTGGCATCAAAAATTAATGGCCCTTTAGTTCCCCAATGTTTATTGGATACAAAACTATCAACTCCTTCTATATCTTTAGCTGGATTGGTTCTTGTAAAAGTGGCCCAAATAAAATTATTATATTCAGCCGCCATCCATGTAGCATCTTCTGTAATAATAAGCATGGCTACTCCTTCTTTTTCCAATAAGATTTCTCCACTTCCTTTTAAACTTTCTTGTAATGAAGCAATAGAAACAGTATTCGCGTTTAAAGCTATCACCCCTGGCATGATTAATTGCGCATTGGCATTTAATTCATTAATTTTCGAAGGTATAACAGTTGCTAATTTTCTGCGCACTTCACCATATGCCGCCAAGACTAATTTAGAACCACTATTTAACCCATCCCCTGAATAATCCAAGGTATCCATAGTAGTGTTAGTATGAAAATGCAAGTCGGTAGAAAAATCCATCCTTGATAACATGTACTGTAAAAACTCAGGTACTTTATTGACATCCAATTTGAATTCCCCATTAATACTTGTATCCCCCTTTTTATTTTGGGAAGCTTCCGCTGTAATCCAAACAAATTTCGCCAAACTTAATTGGCCTGTTCCTAAAATATGATTTGCGATGGTTAATATTTCTGCAGGTTTTTTATTTTCCAAATATGGCGTATATCTTTCACTCCCTATCGCTAATAATAAAGGATGCACTCCTGCAGCATCTACTGCATGTACTTCTTTCAATCCTGGAATTTCATTAGAGACCGCTGATCCTGTAATGGCATGAATCAATTGACCAAAGCTTGTATCTTCCTGCGGAGGCCTTCCTACCACTGTAAATGCCCATATTGCATTCTTTCTTGCATAAACTTTATGCACTTTCATGACGGGAAATGGATGTTGCAAACTATAATATCCTAAATGATCTCCAAAAGGACCTTCAGGTTTATTTTCACCAGGAAATACTTCCCCTGTTATAACAAAATCGGCATCAGTACTCACACAAAATCCATCTATATAAGTATACCCAAATCTTTTGCCTGCTAACACGCCCGCAAAATTCATTTCACTCATTCCTTCAGGTAGCGGCATCACTGCTGCAACAGAATGTGCAGGTGGCCCACCAATAAAGCAACTTACTTTTAAGGGCAGCCCTTTATTATTGGCCTTGGTTTGATGCACCCCAATACCACGGTGTAATTGATAATGCAAGCCAATCTCTTTATTTAAAATATAATCATTGCCATTTAATTGAATGCGGTACATGCCTAAATTAGAATTGCCTATCCCTGGCTTATCGGCATCTTCGGTATACACTTGGGGCAGTGTTACAAATGCTCCACCATCCATGGGCCAATGATGTATTAAAGGAAGGTCGCTAATTTGTATCTCTTCAAACAAAACCGGTTTGGAAATAGGATTTTTAGTAGGCAATGCATTAAGAGCTGCAGGCAAAGCTGCTAAAGATTTAATTGGATGTTGTAAGGCCGCTAATGGATTAATTTTTATATCAATTAACTGTTTGACTGCTGGAAGTGTTCCTCTAAAAATAAATTGACTGCGTTCTAATGTGCCGAAAATATTAGATGCGGCGCGAAACTTAGATCCTTTCACTTTTTCAAATAAAATAGCGGGTCCTTTTTGTTCAAAAATGCGCAAATGAATGGCTGCCATTTCTAAATACGGGTCTACCTCTTCTTTTATACGTAAAAGCTGACCGGTACGTTCCAAATCCAATAAACAAGCCTCTAAACTAGCATATCCCATTCTCTTATATTTGAGTTACAAAAATAACTTAAATTCGCCTATGACTCGTTTAAGTGTTAACATAAATAAGATTGCCACATTAAGAAATAGCCGTGGCGGCGACAACCCCAATTTAGTGCAAGTGGCCAAGGACTGTGAACGTTTTGGAGCCGAGGGCATAACGGTACATCCCCGCCCAGACGAAAGGCATATTCGTTACCAAGATGTTTACGATTTAAGCGCTATGCTGACCACAGAGTTCAACATAGAAGGCAACCCAAAGGAAGAAAAATTTGTACAATTGGTATTAGCCAATAAACCGCATCAAGTTACCCTAGTCCCCGATACTTTAGGACAATTAACAAGCGACCATGGCTGGGATACTATTAAAGAACAGGCTTATTTAAAAGAAATTATTGCAGTATTTAAAAATGCAGGTATCCGTGTTTCCATTTTTGTAGACTCCATAGAAAAAATGGTTGAAGCCGCCGCATTAACAGGAACAGATCGTATTGAATTATACACCGAAATGTATGCGAAGCAATTTGCAGCTGGCAATAAAGAAACTGCCATTGCCCCTTATCTAAAAGCATCTGCAGTGGCGCATTCACTAGGATTGGGTATTAATGCAGGTCATGATTTAGATAGATTTAATTTACCTTATTTAGTACAACAAATTCCAACGATTGATGAAGTAAGTATTGGGCATGCTTTAATTAGCGATGCAATTTATTTAGGCTTAGAAAATACCATTCAATTATATAAAAGAGCGCTCGTCCATTAGACATAATTAAAACATCCTAACCCTAAATAGATTCTTATATAAATTATAAAAAAAGTTTCATGAAAAAGTATATATTTTTATTTGTTACGACTTTCATTTTCATATTTGCCACTAAAAATACATTAGAAGCGCAAGAAAAGTTTGGACCTACTCCTACTAAGCAGCAATTGGCATGGCACGAAAAAGAGTTTTATTTATTTATGCATTTTGGCCCAAATACTTTTACCGATTTGGAATGGGGAAAAGGAAGTGAAGATCCGAATGTATTTAATCCAACACAACTAGATTGTAATCAATGGGCACGCATCGCAAAAGCTTCTGGTGCTAAAGGAATTATTATCACTGCCAAACACCACGATGGATTTAGTTTATGGCCCAGTAAATTTAGTAAGCATACTGTAAGAGAAAGTAAATGGATGGATGGAAAAGGCGATGTCATAAAAATGTTATCAGAAGCTTGCAAAAAAGCAGGCATAGAAATGGGCGTATATATTTCTCCATGGGATAGAAATCATCCCAAATATGGCACTGCCGAATACAACGACATCTATATCCAGACCATGAAAGAATTATTAACTGGCTATGGCAATTTTTTTGAATTATGGTGGGATGGTGCGAATGGCGAAGGCCCAAATGGGAAAAAGCAAGTATATGATTTTACAAGATTTAAAGACTCTGCGATGTCTTATCAACCTAATATTGTCATCTTTAGTGATATCGGACCACATATTCGTTGGGTAGGTAATGAAAATGGATTGATCAATGAAACCAATTGGAACTTATTAGATACTGCAGGATTTAAAAGAGGCGAAGGCGCACCCACTGGTGATACTTTGAATAGAGGAAATTTTAATGGAAAAAATTGGATTGGTGCTGAAGCAGATGTTTCTATTCGCAAAGGTTGGTTTTATCATGCCGAAGAAGATGCGACGGTAAAATCGGGTAGTACTTTATTTAATTTATATTTAAAATCGGTAGGTCATGGCGGCAATATGATATTGAATGTGCCTCCTAATAGAAAAGGATTAATTGCTCCAGAAGATTCAGCTGCTTTAATGGATTTTAGAAAAATTCGCAATAAAGCCTTTAGTATCGATTTATTTAAATACGCTTCTATTATAGAAACTGATAAAGGAATGAAAATTCATAGTAAACAACCGGTTAAACTAAATACCATTCAACTTAAAGAAAAAATACAATTTGGACAACGTGTAATTTCCTTTGAAGTAAAAGCAGGTTCCAATGCCATAGATGCGGTAAAGATATTTGAGGGTACTACCATTGGACATAAAAGAATTATTCAATTTCCTGTAATAACAGCAAATTATTTCGAAATTAATATACTATCCACCAAGGCAATCCCCTTATTGTTGCCTGCCGCAGGATTTCTAATTAAAAATTAACTTAACTTGCATCAAATTTCAATTATGTCTACACCTGCATTAGTTGGTATTATTATGGGAAGCGATAGTGATTTACATGTAATGCAGGCAGCTGCAGATACTTTAAAAACATTCAATATTCCCTTTGAATTAACAGTTGTATCAGCGCATCGCACACCAGATCGTATGGTGGAATATGCTAAAACAGCACGCAAGAGAGGGTTACAAGTTATTATAGCGGGTGCCGGTGGCGCAGCGCATTTACCAGGAATGGTAGCTGCATTAACAAGTTTACCTGTGATAGGTGTTCCTATAAAATCGACTCATTCAGCCGACGGCTGGGATAGTATCTTATCTATATTGCAAATGCCGGGTGGTGTTCCTGTTGCAACCGTTGCCTTAAATGGTGCTAAAAATGCTGGTTTATTAGCTGCCCAAATTATTGGTAGTACCGATGCTAAAATTGGGACTGCTATGGATGCTTATAAATTAAATTTAGAATCAGAAGTGATGACCAAGGTAGAAAATATGAAAGCTACTTGGAATAATGAATTTGATAAGTAGTTGCTGCTATAAATAAGAAAGATAAGGCTGGATAAGATGACTACCCTAACTCATTCACTACTTTAGATTTCAACTTTAATTATTTTCTATTTACTATTTTTTATTAATAGTTATAATAGTAAAACTAGGCTTTAAAGTTTTACACAATACCGATGATTGTTGCATAATTACATCCACCCAATCCCATCCATACTCACCTACCCACTCAGAAAAATTTTCCACTCTTTCTTGCAAACTATTATTAGGGAATAAAGAACTTTTGATAGCTTGTAGGCGGTCAATTGATGTTTTTTGTTTTCTCTTTTCGGCACGAATCATCTTCTTCTCTAATAATGCTAATTTTTTTTGCGCTTGTATAGATAAGTTTTGCGCATGGTCGCCCAATGAAGCATCTATCTTAATAACGTCTTGTTGAATAGATTGATATAAGCTATTTAAAGAGGCTATATGATTGGTTAATGCCAGATTTTCTTTGGTTTGATTTTTTATATATTCGAGTTCTAGTGCTAAAGTTGGATTAAAAATAGACTCCAGTGAAAAACCTAATTTATCCCAATGTGCAGTTTGTTTTTCATTTATAAACACAAACGAATTACGCAATTGCAAAAGAGGGTAATGAACATTTACTGCGTCAAATACATTTTTAAGTTCCATCCAATACGCTAACTCCCCTCCTCCACCAATAAAGGCAATACCTGGCAAAATTGTTTCCTGATACACACCTCTTAAAATAACATTTGGACTAAACCTATCCGGATGCGCGTGTAATTCTTTTATAATTTCATCTTCGGAAAATTTAATATCGGTATCTACTATAACATAAGTAGCCTCTTGCTTTTCAATTCTAGTCCTACTATTATCTTTTAAATAAAATAAATTAATAGGACGACCTTCGGACTGCACATGATATTTCTTTGTTAACTGCTGCAATGTAGGCTGAATAGCTTTTTGAGAGAAGCCCGTCTTTAGTTCTTTTTCCATCACTTCTACAAATAATGACTTAAATGCTGCGTCATCTGGCTGCAAAACCACTAAGCCATACTGACCAAAATAAGCATGCACTAATTCCAAAGTAGCTTCATTAATGGTAGCTCCTTTCTGATAGGCTTGTTTTAAAATAGCTAAGGCTTCTTTGCCAGCTTGCTTGACAGACCAATATCCCTCCAGATTTTGTAATAATTTTACTAGTTCGTCATCTACCTTCATTCTGCCTATGGCTCCTTTCTGTTTTGTATTCCATTGATAGGCTTCACCTGCCAAAGTATACGAACCAACTTCTTGCAAATCGGCATCTTCCGAACCCATATAATAAACTGGTACAAAATTATACTTAGGGAATTGCTTTTTCAACTCAGCTGCAAGCTGAATGGCGTGTATGATTTTATAAAAAAAGTAAAGTGGCCCCGTAAAAATATTAGGTTGATGCGCTGTGGTTATGGTAAAAGTATTTTCCTCTAGCAATAAATTTACATTTGCATTGACAGCCTTAAAAGCTTCTTTGCTTTCGGCGCTAGCTTGATTGCTTTGCGTTTTTTGCGCTAATGTTTCGTATTGTTTTTGCAACACAGAAACCAATACTTTTCTATTGGTTGGAAAGCTAGCTCTTTGTTCAATTGCCTTTTTAAAACCCTCCAAATTTGGAGCATAATTCACGAAAGTTTGCGCCTCCCCTTTTAATTCAATATAATCATTGACTAAGGATGTGAATAAACCAGTTTCACGATAAGGTATTTGAGTGGCGTTAAATTTCATTAATTGTCGAATCTTTCTGGATTGTAAAAACTAATATCAATACTGGTTGGTTTTTCGTCTACAATTTCTGAAACTAATTTACCGGTACCTGCACCCAAACTTAATCCTACCATTGAATGCCCTGTTGCCATTATTAAATTATTCCATTTTTTTGTTCTACCAAGATAAGGTAATCCATCGGCAGAACAAGGTCTATAACCATACCAAACCTTATCCATAGTAGGAACAGGGATGTCAAATTCAGGAAAATATCTTTTCACCGCTTTTAAAATACCTACTACCCTGTTAATTCTAGGAGCTGCACTAGTGGTCGTAATTTCCATGGTGCCTCCAAAACGCATTTTGTTATTGTCCATGGGCGTAATAGCAACGCGTCCTTCTATAAATACTGCAGGATAATTTGTTCTATAAGGTGTATCCTCTAAAGTAATGGAATATCCCCGACCCGGCATTAAAGGTAAATTGATATTTAATTTTTCGGCCAGTTCTCTGCTCCATGAACCAGTAGCCAACACGACTGCGTCTGCTTTATATTTATTATTTGAAGTAATAACAGCAGTAATCTGTCCTCCCCCTTTTTCAAAATCTACTACGGCTTCATTGGTTGCAAATTTTACACCCTTACTTTTTAGGTCAGCAATTAATTGCTGCATTAATTTAGCTGGATATAAATGCCCATCACATGCAAAATAAATGGCCCCCATTGCATCCATCTTATGATTAGGTTCCATCGCAAATAATTCTTGCTGATTCAATAATTTAGTATCAGTCAACCCTAACTCATGCGCTCTATGCACCAAATGACGAGAATGTTCGGCAGCTTTTTCTGTTTGAAATATTTCAAGCAAGCCTTTATGTTCATAGGCAAATTTAAACTGAGGCAAAGCTTCCCATTGTTGATACCAATGCTTGCTTAAAAAAGCATAATCTCTTAGTGGAATGGCTGCTCGCTCCACTTTTTCTGGGGTAGCTTCTTTCATAAATTGCAATCCCCATTTTATTAAACTCAAACTTAATCTTGGCTTTACATAAAAAGGACTCTCTGCATTAAACATCCACTTTAATCCTTGCTTCACAATTCCTGGTGTTGCCAATGGCGTAAAATGACTTGGACAAACATAACCCGCATTCCCATAAGAACAGTTTTGTGTCATATCTGTTTGATCAATAACAGTAACCTGATGCCCTGCTTCTTGTAAAAAATAAGCACTGCTCAATCCTACTATTCCCCCGCCAATGACAACTACTTCCATAACATAAATTAAAGGACAAATTTCGTAAAAATTGCGTTCATAACCCACTTAAATATGATGGATTTTATAGAATTACCTACATCAAACTACCTGGAAACCTGCAGCATAAGGATCGTCTGCTTTATCAATGGATATAGTATTAAAACCGTATATCTTGGCCCAGCCTTCAATAGAAGGAATAATGGCTTCTTTCCCCCCAATTGTAGTGGTTGCTTCTACTTTACCGGTAAAAACTGATCCAATTATACTTTCATGTAAAAAAGGAACCCCTTGCTTTAATTTTCCCTTAGCATGCCAATGGGCTAATCTTGCCGAAGTACCTGTTCCACAGGGTGATCTATCAATTGCTTTGTCTCCATAAAAAACAGCATTGCGCGCTGTGTTTTTTGCATTTAACACTTTACCCGTCCATAAAATATGAGAACAGCCATTAATAGTGGGGTCCAAGGGATGTACAAAAGTATTTGTTTGATTAATTCTTTCTCTAAGAATACCACTCCATGCAATTAATTGTCCTGCAGTATAATTTTCAATGCCTGTAAAATTTTCTTGTACATCCACAATGGCATAATAGTTTCCGCCATAACATACATCTACCGACAATACTCCTAAGTCGGGACAAATAACTTTTATATTGTCAGCCGCTAAAAAAGAAGCGACATTCGTAAGCTTCACCGATTTTACTTTATTCCCTTCCATTGTATATTCAATCTCCACCAATCCCGCAGGGGCTTCCATACGTATTTTACCAGGTACTTTAGGTTTTACTAAACCCGCTTCAATGGCAACAGTTATTGTTCCAATAGTTCCATGACCACACATAGGCAAACAACCACTGGTTTCAATAAATAAAACCGCCATATCATTAGCCGCATCATGAGGTGGATACAAAATACTTCCACTCATCATATCATGACCACGTGGTTCAAACATGAGGCCTTTTCTAATCCAATCAAACTCTTTTAAAAAATGTTGTCTTTTTTCACTCATGGTATTGCCTTCTAAAGCAGGTCCTCCATTTACCACCACACGCACAGGATTACCACAAGTATGCGCATCTATACATTGAAAAATAGACCCCCCTAAAGTATAAGATCCAAATTGAGAAACACTAATTGGTTTTGTTGCAGCCATGAGATAAAATTAATACATTTGGGAACGCAATGTTTCATTGCTAGTCTAAAAATATTTTTATGGAAACCTATGGCAAAATTCTACTTATCGCTATGCCTGCCTTTTTGTTGCTAGTATTATTTGAAAAGTGGTATGGATGGAAGAAAGGATTTGAAACAGTGAATACATTAGATATGATTTCTAGCCTGAGCTCGGGAGTAACCAATTCCACCAAAGATGTATTAGGACTAAGTATTGCTATATTAAGTTATGGTTGGTTTGTAGACCATTTAGCTATTGTACATGTTCAATCAAGTATCTGGTTGTATGCGATTGCTTTTATTTCATTAGATTTTGCAGGCTATTGGGTGCATCGTTTAGCACATACCTATAATTTTTTCTGGAACAATCACATTGTACACCATAGCAGTGAGGAATACAATTTAGCCTGTGCCTTAAGACAAAGCATTTCAGTTATTTTTAGAATTTACGCCTTCTTATTAATTCCAGCAGCCATTTTCGGCGTGCCTTCTAATGTAATTGCAGTGGTAGCTCCCCTACATTTATTTGCACAATTTTGGTACCACACTAGACATATAAAAAGTATGGGCTGGTTGGAATATATAATTGTAACGCCTTCACACCACAGAGTACACCATGCCATTAACCCCGAATACTTGGATAAAAATTATGGTCAAATATTTATTATATGGGATAAATTATTTGGAACTTTTGTACAAGAAACAGAAAGCATTCCTGCAGTATATGGCATAACAAGACCCGTAAAAACATGGAATCCTATTAAAATAAACTTTATGCATATGTGGCTTTTAATTAAAGACGCATGGCGAGCAGAAAGTTGGAAAGATAAGTGCAGAATTTGGTTGATGCCATTAGGATGGCGTCCTGCAGATGTGATTGAAAAATATCCAGTAGAAAAAATTGAAGATGTTTACCACTTTAATAAGTATACTACTGCCGCCCCACCTTTAATGAAAACCTATTTATGGGTACAACTATTTTGTATGCTATTATTGGTAAGTTATTTATTTGGGAACATCGCCAGCATTGGACATACCAATATATTTATTTATGGCGCTTTTATATTTGTACAAGTATATGCCCTTACTGAATTTATGGATCGCCATAAAAATGCTTGGATTTTGGAAGCGGTAAAAAATGTTGCTTGTATTTATTGGATACTCCTAAAAGGAGATTGGTTTGGATCCAATCAATTATCTACTTTAATAGCCCCCATCGCCATTGTGTATTTTGCACTAAGCAGTATAGTAGTATTTTACTTTTCTACAGGAAAGGATGATAAAAGAAAAGGTAGAAAACTGAATAAAAATTCAAATGGCGTAGCCACCGACACAGCTAAATTATTTATTCAAAAATAATCTTAAGCTACTTCATCCTTAGTGAATTGACTATTTACATTTCTCCAAATACCTAATGGATTATTGTTTTGCAATGCCAAAGGCAATAAATGATTAGACCAGTTTTGAAATGAAATAGGACGTAGCCATCTTTTAGCGGCATCTACTCCTACTGCTGTAAAACGACTATCGGTACTCGCAGGATAAGGGCCACCATGCACCATACTATCACAAACTTCAACACCAGTGGGCACTCCATTTAATAAAACACGCCCAGCTATTGTCAACGCCATATTTAATAATTCGGGATGACTAGCAAAATCTTGATCTGTTCCCATTAGGGTGGTTGAGATTTGCCCTTGTATGCTTTTCCAAACTTCCTTTAATTGATTTATTGAATCACATTGGACTAAAATAGAATAAGGACCAAAGACCTCCTCGGCCAAGTTCGGATTTTGTAAAAAAGTACCTGCCTCCACCGTGGTTAATACTGGAAAACCATTCGTACTTGTAGGTGTATTATGGGTTAAACAAGTAATTCCTTTTTGCGCTAAAGCATGGGTACTGTTTTTTAAATAGGCAGCTTGTATACCTTCATGTAACATGGCACTGGGTGCAAAAACATTCATCTCTTTGGCAAGTGTATTTGCAAAAGTGGTTAACGCATCCGATTTTACTGCTATTAAAATACCAGGATTGGTACAAAATTGTCCCATCCCTAAAGTAATCGAGCCTGCATAATTTTTTGCAATCGTTTCCGCATTTTGCTTAAGTGCTTCTTCTAATAAAATAACAGGATTCACACTACCCATTTCTGCAAAAACAGGAATGGGATTTTTTCTGGTACATGCATAATCCAACAAAGCACGTCCACCAGTTCTAGATCCAGTAAAACCCACTGCTGCAATATTTTCATCCTGCACCAAGGCTTTACCTGTTTCAAAATTCGTTGCAGTGACATGTTGAAATACATGCAAAGGCATATTATTAGTTGTAGCAGCTTCTTGAATAGCAGTTGCAACTAATGTAGAGGTTGCTAAATGTGCGGGATGCGCTTTTACAATTACAGGACAACCTACGGCCAATGCACTTGCGGTATCGCCACCAGCAGTGGAATAGGCAAAAGGAAAATTGCTTGCACCAAAAACGACCACTGGACCAATGGGATGACTCATTTTACGAATATCTGGCTTAGGTGGCGTTTTAGTAGGTATCGCTGTGTCAATACTTGCTTGCACATAATTACCTTCTTTCAACATTGTAGCAAACATGCGTAATTGAAAACAAGTACGTCCTCTTTCTCCTGTCAAACGAGCTAAGGGTAAATTGGTTTCTTTATTGGCTTGTTCTAATAAAGTATCTCCTAAAGCTTCTATATTATTTGCAATGGTTTCTAAAAACGCTGCCCTTTGCAAGGGTGTGGTAATAGAATACTGTTCAAAAGCAATCGCTGCCTTATGGGTAATTTCAGAAATGCTGCTCATTAGATAACTTGTTGTAAATTTTATAAACTATGAAACTCAGGAAGCGTGGGTCTATTTTTTATACCCGTATCAATAATCGCTTCAATTCTTTTTCTTTCCTCTCCTTCTAATATTAATCTAGGCTTTCTGACTGTTTCAGAACCAATGCCGGCTTTGGCTTCAGCAAACTTTATGTATTGTACTAGTTTAGGATGAATGTCCAATTCTAATAAAGGCATAAACCACCTATAAATTGCTGTAGCCTCCGCAATGTTACCTGCTTTCGCTAATTTATACACGGCTACTGTTTCAGCAGGGAAGGCGCAAACTAAACCTGCTACCCAACCATCTGCTCCTACTACTAATTCTTCTAATGCCAAAGTATCTACGCCACATAAAATACTAAATCTGTTTCCAAATTCATTGCGCATTCTAGTGACGTTGGTAATATCACGTGTCGATTCTTTTACCGCTTGAATATTCGGCACTTTAGCCAACTCTCTAAACATATCAATGGTTACTTCTATTTTATAATCAACAGGATTATTATAAATCATGATTGGCAAGGAAGTACTTGCGGCAATATCTTTAAAGTATTGAACTGTTTCACGATGATCCGATTTGTAACGCATAGGAGGCAATAACATTAATCCTTTTGCACCCCAATTTTCTGCATCTTTAGCACATTGAATAGCAACACTAGTACTACCTTCTGCAATATTAATAACCACTGGCACTTTACCATTTACAATCTTAACCGTTTCTTTAACTAGTATTTCTTTTTCTGCATTGGTTAAAACACTTGACTCTCCTAGCGTGCCTCCTAAAATAATTCCATTCACACCGGCAGCCAATTGCGCGTTTATATTAGTTGTAAATAAAGATAAATCTAAAGTATCCTCCTTGGTAAACTTCGTGGTCACTGCCGGGAATACCCCTTTCCATTCTATTGCCATAACTTAATATTTTGAGATGATTGAGTATTCAATTTAATTAAAATAGTGTAAAAGGGATAAAAAATATTCGAAAATAACAACCCTTTCTTACAAGTATTAGTCTACTAACTCCCCTTCTAAATCATAGTCATAAGCCTTTGTAATTTTAACCATTACAAAGTCTCCTGGTTTTAAACGTTTTGTAGTATTAATAACTACTTCATTGTCTACCTCTACACTATCAAATTCGGTACGCCCTAAATAGCGACCTGCTTCTTTTTTATCTACTAATACCTTTAAAACCTGCCCTTCTTTTAACTGGTTTCTAGCCAAGCTAATTTCTTGTTGCACTTCCATAATTTCTTCGGCGCGTCTTTGCTTTTCTGCTGGAGGCACATCGTCTACTAAATCATGTGCACTTGTATTTTCCTCATGACTATAAGTGAATATGCCAACTCTGTCAAATTGATGCTCAATCAAGAATGCTTTTAACTCTTCAATATCATCCAAGGTTTCTCCCGGAAATCCGGCGATCAATGTAGTTCGAATGGCAATGCCCGGAACACGGGTACGAATTTCTTTAATCAATTCTCCCATTTCTTCTCTAGTAATATTACGTTTCATGGCAGCCAACATATTATTGCTGGCGTGCTGTAAAGGAATATCAATGTATTTACAAATATTGTCACGCTCTCTCATCACATCCAATACTTCCAATGGAAATTTACTTGGATAAGCATAATGTAAACGTATCCACTCCAAGCCTTTTACATCGGCTAATGCATTTAACAAATCAGGTAAAGCTCTTTTTTTATAAATATCCAAACCGTAATAAGTTAACTCTTGTGCAATTAACATTACCTCTTTTACTCCTTTTTTAACCAAGCCTTCCGCTTCGGCCACTAGTTGCTCAATGGTTTTACTTACATGCTGCCCACGCATTAAGGGAATGGCACAAAAAGAACATGTACGATTGCATCCTTCACTTATTTTCAAATAAGCATAATGCGATGGGGTACTTAATAATCTTTCTCCCAATAATTCTGCTTTGTAATTGGCATTTAATTGATTCAACATCAAAGGCAATTCCATCGTACCAAACCATGCGTCTACTTCTGGTATTTCTAAAGCCAAATCATTTCTATAGCGCTCACTTAAACAACCCGTAACATATACCTTATCTAACTTTCCTTTTTTCTTTAAAGCCACCTGATCCAATATCGTATTCACACTTTCTTCTTTGGCTTTATCAATAAACCCACAAGTATTTACTACTACTATATTATGGTCTAACTTTTTATTTTCATGCACTACTTCAATTTCATTGGCCAATAACTGTCCACTTAGCATTTCGCTATCCACTAAGTTCTTACTACAACCTAATGTGATAATGTTTACTTTATTTTGCTTGAGTGTTTTAGCCTTCATATTAAATTATTAAAACAAATTATTTATTCACTTCGTTGGTAAAATGAAAAGTAATATCGGGATTATTGGTAATTTCTGTATTTAAAAACCATTCACTTTGTGCTAAGTATACTGGCGCTTCATCTTTGTCCATAGCCGCGTTCTGTTGCTTGAAGCGTAAAAAATCGTGCAACTTATTTTGATCCTTTGAAGTTAACCAACAAGCTTTGTAAAAAGGCAGGGTTCTAAATTCACAGGCAGCCCCATATTCTTGTAACAAACGATATTGAATGACCTCAAATTGCAAATCGCCCACACAACCAATAATTTTTTTATTACCCCCAAACTGTGTAAACAACTGCGCCACCCCTTCGTCGGTTAATTGCGTAATACCTTTTTCTAATTGCTTTGTTTTTAAAGGATCTTTATTCACCAATTCCTTAAATATCTCAGGTGAAAAAGTAGGGATACCTGTAAAGTAAAATTTCTCTCCCTCTGTTAAAGTATCTCCTATTTTAAAATTACCAGTATCAAATAAACCTACCACATCTCCTGCATAAGCATCTTCAATCACATCCTTACTGCGCGCTAAAAAACTATAGGGATTGCTAAAACGAACATCTTTGTCTAAGCGAACATGCTTATAGTATTTATTTCGCTCAAATCTTCCACTACATACACGCATAAAAGCAATACGATCGCGGTGTTTAGGGTCTAAATTAGCATGTATCTTAAAAATGAAGCCGCTAAACTTATCTTCCCCCACACCTAAAGTTCTTGTATTGGTTTCTCTATCTCTAGGGACCGGTGCAATTTGAATAAACGTATCCAACATTTCCTTCACTCCAAAGTTGTTTACAGCAGAACCAAAAAATACAGGAGCAATTTGGCCTGCCAAATAATCTGCAGGGTTTAAAGCACCATATACCCCATCAATTAATTCTACATCTTCTCTTAATACTGCCGCATCTTTCTCACCTATTTTATCTTGCAGTACGCTGCTTGAAACATCTTGAATCGCTACCGTATCTTCTTCGGAAGCTTTAGTGCTTGCAGCAAATAATCTTAAATTTTTATCGTGCAAATTATACACCCCTTTAAATTCCTTACCACTATTAATAGGCCAGGTCATGGGATGTAAAGAAATTTTTAATTCGTTTTCAATTTCTTCTAATAAATCGAATCTGTTTTTACCATCGCGATCCATTTTATTAATAAAAACAATGACAGGTGTGGCACGCATACTACACACTTCCATCAACCTTCTGGTTTGGGCCTCTACTCCATTCACACTATCAATAACCAATATGACACTGTCCACCGCCGTTAAGGTTCGGTAAGTATCTTCGGCAAAATCCTTGTGACCTGGTGTATCTAATAAATTAATTAGAATATTATTGTATTCAAATGACATGACCGAAGTCGCCACCGAAATACCTCTTTGACGTTCAATTTCCATGAAGTCACTTGTTGCATGCTTTTTAATCTTATTGCTTTTTACTGCACCTGCCGTTTGAATGGCACCCCCAAACAACAATAATTTTTCGGTTAATGTTGTTTTACCAGCATCTGGGTGAGAGATAATAGCAAATGTTTTTCTTCGGTTAATTTCTTTTTCGTACTTCATTATCGTTAAAAATGGCTCGCACTCAAAAAATTTGAATCACGAGCCATTCTATATTTTATTTACACTAGTTAGATATCTATTGCTTCGCCATAAGCAGCCGCTACTGCTTCTTTCAATCCTTCACTCATCGTTGGGTGTGGATGTATTGCATTTAAAATTTCATGAGAAGTAGTTTCTAATTTACGAGCTACTACTGCTTCGGCAATCATTTCAGTGACATTCATTCCAATCATATGACAACCTAAGAATTCGCCATACTTAGCATCAAAAATTACTTTCACAAAACCTTCTGTTGCACCTGCTGCACTTGCTTTACCACTTGCCATAAATGGAAACTTCCCAATCTTTACTTCATAACCAGCTTCTTTAGCTGCTTTCTCAGTAAAACCAACACTGGCAATTTCTGGTGTACAATAAGTACAACCTGGAATATTATTGTAATCAATTCCTTCAGGAATATGTCCGTATTTTTTTTCTTGATAAGCAATATGCTCTGCTGCATTGATCCCTTCTTTCGCAGCTACGTGCGCTAATGCTTGGCCAGGAGAACAATCACCAATGGCATAAATGCTTGCAATACTTGTTTGTTGAAATTTATCAACAATGATGCGTCCTTTATCTATTTTAATTCCATTTTGCTCTAATCCAATATTTTCAATATTTGCTACCACGCCCACAGCACTTAACACAACTTCTGCTTCTAAGGTTACAAAAGAACCATCTTGTTGTTTCACTTTAGCTTTTACTAATGCCCCTGATGTATCTAATGATTCAACAGAAGAGTTGGTCATAATTTCTATTCCCTGCTTTCTGTATTGTTTTTCTAATTCTCTAGAAATATCCTCATCTTCTACAGGTACTATTCTTGGTAAAAATTCTACAATGGTCACTTTTGTTCCCATGCTATTATATACATAAGCAAACTCAACACCTATAGCACCACTACCTACAATAATCATACTCTTGGGTTGCGTTGGCAAGACCATTGCTTCACGATAACCAATTACTTTTTTACCATCTTGTTTTAAATTTGGTAATTCTCTGGTGCGACCACCTGTTGCTATAACTATGTACTTACCATCTACCACTTGTGTTTTTCCTTCAGCATCTTTCACTTCTACTTTTCCTCTTGACAATACTTTGCCATATCCCATAATCACATCAATCTTATTCTTCTTCATTAAAAACTGAACACCCTTACTCATTTTATCGGCCACCCCACGACTACGTTTAATAACTGCACCAAAATCGTGATTCACTCCTGTAGTAGTAATACCATAATTCGCACTATGTTTTACATATTCATATACTTGTGCACTTTTTAACAATGCCTTTGTTGGAATACAGCCCCAGTTTAAACAAACGCCTCCTAAGCTTTCCTTTTCCACAATAGCTACTTTTAAGCCTAATTGAGAAGCACGAATTGCCGCAGGATAACCACCTGGACCACTACCTAAAACGATTACGTCGTATGCCATTGTATAACTAATTTTAGTAATTTAATGAGGGTGCAAAAATACCCCCAAAATGTGACTATTCAAAGAAAACCCGAACCATCTGGAAAAACCATTTATTGTCGTTGGGGCGTTGCTTATTCATCTGATTTTCATCAAACTTGCTCAATCCAAACAACCCCGCCATATTGCCACCTCTTACGGCAATTTCTAAATAACCTGCCGAATTAAACCAAGCAAGCTTATCAGAAATAGGCACTTCGCCATATTGCTTACTTAAATCGGTAATGGTTTCGTTGCGGGTAAACACAATTTTAAAAGTTCTTCCTTGTGCCTGTATATCAAATTCTTCTTTTCTAATATTCACCACCACATTTTCAAACTGATCAATAAATAAAATTTGTCCTTCCATCCAATTAGGCCCTAATGTGGGTTGCATTGGATAAATTTCTTCAATGTCTTGAAAAGCAGTGCCCGCATCCCCAATATTATTTGTTTTTACAAAAGAGCCTAATGCATTAAAAATTTCTTGGGTGATTTCTAAAAAAGTATGGGCTTCTTTAAAATCTATTTTAATAATTTCTTTTGGCTTGCCACCCAACATCATCGTTAAAAAACCATTGTCTGGTGTAATGAAGTATTGATTATTGTGCTTGGTTAAAAGCGCATGGCGTTTAGGAAATTGGAAAAAATTTACCATGATAAAATGCAATGTGCCTGCAGGATAATGCTTAGCTGCATTGTTAAAAATATAAGCCCCTTGTTGATAATTTTTACTGGATAAATAATGCGTGATATCGGCAATGCCCATGCCTGGTATGGTTGACAATATTTGCCCCTTAACAGCGCCAATAATGAAATCTTCTTGGCCAATATCGGATGTTAAAGTAATGATGGGCATCTATTGATAACGAAAAATTGAGTTTTATATTTTAGAAAACAAGGTATTTATTTACAGCATTAGCTACTTCACTAACATGCCATCTTTAAAGAAAAAATGGTGCACTAATTTGTCGGCCCATGCCGGAAAATATTTATTCATAAATACGGTGCGCTTGCCTGTAAAAGTAAGCACCAAACTACGCTTCCTTTTTTCAATGGCATGTATAATATGTGTAGCACATACTTCCGAACTCATCATAGCAGCTTCGTCCATTGGCGATTCTCCTTGCGCTTGCGCATTTTTGTCTAAAGCTGCATTCCTAATATTGGAACTCGTAAAACCAGGGCAAACCCACATTACATGTGTGCCAGATCCGTACAATTCCGTTTTTAAGGCTTCGAGCCAGCCATTTAAGGCAAATTTAGAAGCAGAATACCCACTTCTTCCTGGGAGACCGCGATACCCAGCAATAGAAGAAACCCCCACAATTACCCCCTTATTTTGGCTAATAGAAGGCAAAGCCGCCTTTGTGCAATAAACAGTACCCCAAAAGTTGATATCCATAACATTTTGCAAGGTTTGAACAGAAACTTCTGACACCAATGCCCTCATTGAGATGCCTGCATTGTTTATCAAAATATCAATTCGACCCCAGTTATCAACAACTTGCTTGATAAATGCTTCTGTTTCTAGTTGTTTACTCACATCAACTTGAGCAGTTAATAAATTTGAACTTGAATTTTCTTGTTCTAATAAAGCAAGCTTGTTCGCATTTCTAGCACAGGTTGCCACCTTCGCCCCCAATGCTAGAAACTGCTCTACCAAAGCCTTTCCAATGCCATCAGAACCACCCGTTATAACAACAATTTTGTCTTGAAAATTGGACATCTATTAGCGTTTATACAAATATAATTCTTATTTGAAGATGAATGACTTAGAGCGGTTTTGAGTGGGGAAAATAAATACCCCCTTTTATTTGGATAGTTTTCATTAATGCTTATTTTTGCACTCCCCTAAAAAGGCGGTTAGAATTGGTAGCTCAGTTGGTAGAGCAATACACTTTTAATGTATGGGCCCTGGGTTCGAGTCCCAGCCAGTTCACAAAGCTTGTCACGAAAGTGACAGGTTTTTTTGTTTTGAGGCTGCGACGGGAGCTTGCTCAC
>Ga0209596_1000231_pt1 | contig 51388 bp, 53 predicted proteins | sample M_130807_MF_Meta_FD_187314 | JGI IMG/M metagenome (GOLD analysis project Ga0209596, IMG submission 187314) | Freshwater microbial communities from Lake Montjoie, Canada to study carbon cycling - M_130807_MF_MetaG (SPAdes) (version 2) | ecosystem: Environmental > Aquatic > Freshwater > Lake...
GTAATTGTTACATCACCAACATCATCCAAAATAGAAACGCTTGGAATTGCAGCCCAAGCCAGACCTGTAGAAGTTGAAGAGTTAGCTTTTAAGAAATAACCATCTGTTCCCACTGCAAGACGACCAATTGTATTATCAGCCGTTCCTGCAATTAAATCACCCTTTGCATCAATCGTGTTAAGAAGAGCATTGATTGGGACTGCGCCAATTTCTGTCCACGCAGAACTGTAATAAACATAAGTCCCGCCGTTGAGGGAGTTAAACCATATTTGACCAGCTATAGGAGAAGATGGTGCGGTGTCGGAGACCATTGCAGCCATTCCTGATGCACCGACTTCAACCCAGTAAGAATCATAATAAACAAATGTTTGAGCAGTATCTGTCTTAAACCACAAAGCACCATCTGCCGGAGAGACTGGGGCAGTTAACGAGTTAGTAACACCTCCGCTTTGTGAAGCAGGCGCAAATTTAGTGCCATCAAATTTTAATACTTGGTTAGAGGTGGCGCCAGAAGGATCAATTTGGACGCCATTGATCGTGGCGGTGTCGCCAACGATTAAGCTGTTCTTGACTACAAAATTTTTATTTGCCACTAAAGTTCACTGTCCCTCTAGTTTTATGTTTTAAAACTTAACTACTATTATATCACACTGCTATAAGTGTTCTTGCTACCTTGACTGTTGCACTTGTTGTTGCGGCATCCGTAATGGTAACTCTTAATAATACGTTTGATCCGGAAATTGAAGTTGATACTGTTAAAGGAATAACTGTTCCGCCCAATTCAATCACTGCGTATTCTGACAAGTAAGATGTTGTTCCATCATGGGCCAACAAAACTTCTGAAGTCGTATATTTTGAACCTTGAGTTACTTGCACAAGATACTTAGCTGTTCTATAAACTGTCTTGTCAAAGCTATCAACTGTTGTAATTGTATTAAGAGTTATTGCTTGAGTTGAAGTATTAAGTTCACCAGTTCCAGAATCAAGTGTTATTGCTCCAGTAGCTATGCTACCAAAGGTCACTGCTGCGTTAGTCGCAACATCCTGACCTATTGAAAGGCTAATTGTATTAGCGCCATCGTTATAGGCCTTGGTTACACCCGTACCTGCGGTTATCGCGCTTTCTACGGCGTCCTGAGCTGCCTCAGAGAAGTCTGATATCTTTGCTGCTGTTAAAGTAGTAAAAGTAAGATCTCCAGAACCATTGGTCATCAAGACTGAACCGTTAGCTCCATCAGCACCTACTGCCGAAATAATTGATGCTTCTGTAGTCCCAACAATCGTTGTGAAGTCTAATACTCCAGAACCGTTTGTTGTAATTGCTTGACCAGCAGTTCCGTCACCACCAGCGGCAGCGATTACTGCTGCTGCGGTAACTTGGGCAGCGGCCGTATTGCTAGTAATGATGTTGTAATAGTTCGTTCCATCGTTAGTTGTTTGCCATGTATCAGTGGTTTCATTCCACTGTAATGCAACATTTGTTGATGTTCCACGCTCAATCTCAATACCAGCATTAGCTGATGGAGTGCCAGCCTCACCGGAGTTAAGGGTGATGAGATTATCTTCAAGAAGAATTTGTGTTGTATTAACTGTTGTCGTGTTACCGCTAACTGTTAAATCTCCAGTAACAACAAGGTTGTTTGAAATCGTAACATTAGCTGGGAGACTAAGTGTTACCGCACCAACGCCAGAGTTCGATACTGTAATTTCATTTGCTGTTCCAGTCAATCCAGTAACAAGGTTTGTAGCCCTATCGCTAATTTGTGAAGCTGTTACTGAGATTGTTGTATTCGCAGCAGCCGTTAGGCGGCCTTGTGCATCTACCGTGAAAGTTCCAACAGTGCCTGCACCGCCATAAGAACCAGCCGCAACAGCTGTCGAAGCTAAGTTAAGAGTAACTGCACCAGAAGATCCACCACCTGTTAAACCAGTTCCTGCTGTTACTGCAGAAATGTCGCCAACTTCAATTGGAGTATTAATCCAAGCTGTACCATTCCACTTGAGGAAATCTCCGCTTGTGGCAGAAGTAATAGTGACATCACCAATATCATCAAGGTTGTTGATGGTTGGGATTGAAGCCCACTCAACGCCAGTGGCTGTTGTAGAGTTAGCCTTCAAGAAGTAGCCATTTGTGCCAACAGAAAGTATTGCTGGAGTATTATCAGCACTACCAACTATTAAGTCACCCTTGGCATTGATGTCAGCCTTAACGATTGCCACGGAACCAAAGTCTGACACCTGGCTAGCAGTAATACTAATAGCAGCATTAGAAGCCGCTGTAAGGCGTCCCTGAGCGTCTACAGTGAACGTTGCCACGGTATTCGCATTTCCATAGCCACCAGCTGTTACAGCTGTGCTATCAAGGTTTAAGGTAATTGTGTCAGTTGCGCCTGCAACAGAACTCAAACCAGTGCCACCCGAAATTGTTAAAGTATCGGTACCCGAGCTAATAGTTTGGCTTGTTCCAGAATCACCAGCAACCGTAAATGATGTTGCTACGTTTGCAATGTCTGAATTGCTAGCAATGTTAACGTAAGTGGTCCCATCATTTGTAAATGTCCATTTATCCGTAGTTTCATTCCAAAGAATAGCTACATCTGTCGATGTTCCTCTATTAATTTCTACGCCACCATTTAATGTTGGGGCACCTGTAACACCAGAGTTTAATGTAATAATATTATCTTCAACGTTCAACTGTTCAGTATTAACAGTTGTCGTATTGCCACTAACTGTCAAGTTTCCACCAACAACAACATCTCCAGTTGTTGTAATTTGTGCAAATGTTACTGAAGCGCCTGTGCCTACTGCTTGGCCAATAGCAATTGTTGGAGTAGCAGTCTCACCAGAGTTATTGGTAAGCGTTACGCCAGTACCAGCAACAAGTGAAGAAACATAGTCTCCAGTTGTTTTTGTTCCAAGAGCAACTGTGTTGTCTGGCAATGTAACAGTACCAGTGAAAGTTGGTGAGGCTAAGTTTGCCTTTAAGTCAAGAGCTGTTTGTTGGGCGGTGGAAACAGGTTTGTTTGCATCCGACGTATTATCAACGTTTGCAAGACCAACGCTTGATTTTGTTAGATCGGTAACTTGTGATGCGGTGATTGCAATAGCTGAGTTAGCAGCTGCGGTCAAACGACCTTGAGCATCAACAGTGAATGTTCCTACAGAAGACGAGCTACCATAGCTAGCAGCAGAAACTGCAGTGCTATCAAGATTTAAAGTAATCGTATCAGTATTAGAGGTTACTGACGTTAAACCAGTTCCACCTGCAATGGTGAACGTATCTCCAGCTGTAGTTGAATTACCGGTTGTAATAGTTTTGCTACCACCTGAATCGCCATTAATTTCAAAAGATCTTACAGCTGCATTCGTATAGATTTGCGCATTAGCATAAGCTGTTCCAGCAGCAGTTGCCGCTGCACCATAGGCATCAAACGTATTTGCTGTTACTGCTATTGTTGGAGTAGAACCTTCGCCAGAGTTATTTGTAAGGGTGATTGCAGTTCCGGCTACTAAGCTAGAAACATAATCTCCAATAGTATCCGTTGAAAGATTTACTGCATCATTGATCCAAACTGAACCGTTATAACGGAGGAAGTCTCCATTGGCAGCTGAAGAAAGAGTAACGTCACCCAAGTCATCAATTGAAGCTATTGTAACAGTGGAGCCAGCAACAGCTGCATAAACGCCCACTCTTACTGAGCTAGCAGAAGGAGCTGCAGAAAAATCTAAAGTAACTGCTGAAGTTGTTGTGGCTTCCCAGCGAACTTCAATAACCTCATATGGACTTGCCGCATTGCGCGCAACAACAACAACATCTCTTGTTCCCAAGGAGTGAGTAATGGTAAATGTAGTAGCAGTTCCATCACCAATCGTTGAAGTGTAAACCGTACCAGCTAAACCGGTATCTGTGCCAGGAGCAAACTTAGTGCCATCAAACTTCAAAACTTGATTAGTTGTCGCGCCAACAGGATCAATCTGTATGCCACCAACTGTTAAAGCTGTTGTAATTGCAACAGAGGAAGGAAGAGAAAGAGTATATACACCTGATGTGGCATTTGCTGATACGGCTATTTGACTTGCCGTGCCAACAACGTTAGATATTAAATTAACTCCGTATTATAGCATCGGCTGTTTTGTTCTTGTAGAATAATTTACCGTCAACAACGTTAATCGCCAATTCGCCCTCAGCAAGTGAAGATGGGGTGTTAGCAGCTTCATCTGACCTTTTAATTAAAAGCGTGTTATTTGTCGCGAATTTAGAACCACTATAAGCCACGGATTACCTCTTCCCTATTGTACGTTAATTCTTGTATTATAGTAATCATATCATAAATATTAGATAGTTTAAAACTAAAAAAATATTTAATTACTCTTGATATTAACCCAAAAGCCTATAATCAACCCGCCATTACTTCTAAGTATTTAAGATAGCTTTCACTAAAAATGAATTAACCTGCGTAACCGCCTGCTTTATGGTTTGTGTCATTGTAATCAAACATTGTTACAGCAGAATATTTAACTCCTGATTTCACTGGCAGCGAGGCATGAGAGTAAATAAACGTTGATGGGAATACCACAATGTCGCCTACTTCTGGTTTAATTGTTTGGTTTAAATGATTGAACCAAAGTTCCCCACCTTCATAATCGTCATTTAAATAAGCGACAGTAGACACTGTACATATATAGGAAAAACCGTGGTCTGAATGGACATCAAAGTGCTCACCAACGCCATACTTTACAAAGTTGACTGCTTCCATATATGTCATGTCCAACTTGTAAAACTGCGAAAAATTCTCTACACATAATCCGATTGACATAACTATTTCATCATATGCTTTTTTAAACTCGCTGTATTGTTCGCTTATTCCCCAAACCATATCCGAAGATAATTTACAATCCCAACAATTTCTGTAATCAGGCATTAGTTGGTTGTGCCCGACCATTGCTTGTTTCCATCTTAATGTTTGGTGTGAATTTTTGTCTATAAAAGAAGTAATTGTCTGTAAAATTTCACCGCAATTTGGTATGGCGTCCTTGTATACTCGAACGCCCATTTCTTCTGCTCCCAAATGCTGATAATTAAGCATTTATCATTTTTCTACTGAACCCTTGGACCATTTACTTGTTTTGAATTCTTCATCCAATCGTTGTTTTTCCATTTCGCCCCATACGTCCTTACCATGTTTGTTTTGGTTTGCTAGCCATTCTTCACTGCCAACATATTCATAACCCCAAAACAATCTGATAAAAACTTTTTCACTAACTTTTGCTGCGTGCACGCCATGGTAATAGGGTGGGTGGGCAGGTAATATGAGGACATCACCCGCTTTGGGTTTGTAAATAAAGTAATCAAAATCAACATCATCTTTGAACACTTTGAAGGCTACTTCACCGCCCTCGTAGTCGTCGTTCAGGTATATCAAGCATGTAACCCAATGTTTGTATCCGGGGTTGTGTGTTTGCGCCATAATAAAATCCGTATGATAAGTCATCGCTGTTTTTTGGGTTGGTTCTTTGGCGTCATGTATCAAAAGGTATGGGGTTCCATGAGACCAGTTTGGGATGGTGACACCATATTTGTCTACATATTGTTTTGTGCACTCGTAAAACAAATTGGATATTTGCTTAGCCAATGGATTTTTGAGACCATCAAAACGCTCATCCCATTGTTCTTGTGTTGGAAAGTTTTCTGTTTCAATCCATGAGTATTCAGTGAAGAATGTTTCTTTTCCAAGCGAATACCATGGTGTCCATGGTTTTACATATTTGACGTCCACAGTGATAGATTTTAAAAAATCTTGAGGGTTTTCTAAAGCATTTTCAAAAACCATGACCTTGGGGTAAAGTTCTTTTGTTTTCATGCCCATCAATTTCTACCGGTTGAGGGTTTTAATACTGAATCTGCATACTGCCATTCTTCTACACTATCCCAAATTGCATGAGCCGCAAGGTGCCCCACTAATTTATGGTAATTATTCGTGATATCACAAAACCATTTTTCTTTAACGAAACAATCTACACTCAAAGAAAAGGGGACAAAAGTATGTGTCCAATGAACCGTTTCGCTTTTTTCATCAGAAATGCGGCAAATCATTTCATTGATTGCTGTTTCTAAAATTGGGTTATTAGGGCCTGCACCGAAAAACCAATTTTCCCAAATCAAACCCGTTGGTTGAGGATATGTGTTTTGAAAACCAACAAACATCTTTGAGTCGTCATAAAACTGAGTTATTTTGTTGACACATATTGAATCTAGGTCAGCATAAAATCCACCATGCTTGTTTAAATGTATGCATCGCCAAAAATCAGCACGGTTGTCTCCTCGTTTTATTCTGTTGTAAAGCAAGGCAGTATTAACCCCTGCTATTTTTTCTATGTCTTTTCTACACATTTCATCATCAAAATACTCATACTGCCAATCGGGATTATGGTAAATAAAACTTTTTTTGTATTCCTGCACATAATCAGGGATTGTGTTTTCTTCCCATTTTCCGCATTGGTAAATTATTTTAGGAATCATGATTCAGCAATGTTCTTTTGTCTCTTGTACCAAATACAAATGTAGTCAACATGTATCTTGTTCCTTTGGTAGTTGTATTAACCATGTGGGGCTCGTTGGAGTCATGTATAACCAGACTGCCAGCAATTGGCTTTAAGGACTTGTTTAAATTTGGATACACGAGTTCCCCGCCATCAAAATTTTCGTTTAAATATATTACGCAACCAAAATCAGTCACACCTGTTTCGTCGTCTTTGTGTTCCGCCATAAACCCTCCCTCTGCAAACCTAAGAATAGAATCAATGTTTAGTATGTGTGAGTAGTCACAAAAATATGAAGCGACTCGTTTGTTAACTAATTTCAATAAAGGTAATTCAAATTTTATAGGTAATCTGTTCTTCTCCCAAATACCCCCTTGGGGATTGGATTTATCAGACCATTCTTCTTCTGTTGCCGAATAAGCAATGCACAAAAGTTCAAGACATTCGCTTTCGTTCAGAAATGAATCAATAGATAAAAGCATCCCAAACTACTTAACGCAAATAACTTTCCAAAAAAACGGGATGGTGTATCTTGTCCCAGAAGTAACCGTTTTCACGCCGTGTGAATAATTTATGTCGCCGGGGAAAAATACTGCCATTCCCGCTTTAGGTTTTATTTGCAAAGATTGATGCGGGAAGTAAAGTTCACCACCACCAAATTCTGAACCATCATTTATATAAATAACGGAAGCAAGGTCTTGGTCTTGTTGAGAATTTGGGCGTCCGTCTTGTAACTGCTTATCTGCATGAACTGGTTGGAAATCTCCGACTGCCCATTTGCAGATAGATAACCCATTTGGAATTGTCTCAACTGGGAAAACTGATTGAATGTTTTTTTTCATTCGAGAAAACAAATTGTGAAATAGCGGAAGCATTAATTGGTGAATGTTTAAATGTATTTTATCTTTATACCTAGAGTCTTCTTGATTCCCAGTCCAATCGGTAATAGTCGCTACATATTCATTAAGATTTTTTACCTCGTCGCTTGTAGCAAAATTATCCACTATGTGAATATTCTTGGCGTCATTACCCCAATAACCTGGCGGTACTAAATCGGGCAACGCCCTGCGTTCTAATGTATCCATCAATGGCTACCATTTACCCAAGGGGCAAACCGCCTGTTGAAGTTTTACTTTCAGCTTCATAAAACAACCGCACTCTTTACATTGGTGGGTTACTTTAAGGAGACTTGGGCATGCTTCACAAATTGCGTATCTCTTGTTCGCATCTGTTTCTGTTGAGCGTTCTTTGTTTTGATTCGATAAATCCCAAGGACGTGTAGTGCCTAGATTTTTCTTCCACTCTTGATACGCTGACATATTATTTTTCCTTCGTAGTTTATTTTATTCTGTAAAAAATTGATTAGTCGTTTTGTTTACCCATGAGGCTGCAGCAGCAGATATCGCAATATCTTTATAAATGTCAGGAACTGCTATTGATGCACGTTGGGCTCTAGGCATTTCAGCAAATTCTGCATCGGTAAACCCGTACTTACTTCCCTCTTCGGCAATAAATTTATCCTCTATGTACTTGAGCATTTTTGTTCCAAGTCCTTGACGTAGGTGGTCTGGGTGTGCCATAAAAATAAAAGGTTTTCGCTTGTTTGATTGGTCATAATATCTTCCTGAAATAAAAAGCAATTTTCCGTCTTCTCCTCGATAAAAAATATAGTAGACATCTTGGTAGTCAGTATGACCAAACATGCTTGATTTTGCTGGAGCCACCAACTCGGTGAAACCTGGGGTGCCGTATTCACCAAATCGTGTCTCAAAAGCATTCCAACCCTCAAAAAACATTTCTTCAGTTTGGTCAAAAGTTGCAGTGAGGTCCGTCCAAAAATCGTCTTTATTTATATCGCTCATAATTTATATTCTTTCTTTTTTTTGTTCATTAAATTAATTATACCATATTTTTTAAATACATGATAGGTAAGGAATCTTGACACCAACGCAAGTGCCGCAACAAGGACCTATGCTTCCATTTAAACCATTACAGTCAGGGCATGAAAACGAAGGTGGGAACGAAGGTGGGAACGAAGGTGGGAACGAAGGTGGAAAATCTGGAGGAAACGAAGGTGGAAAATCTGGAGGAAACGAAGGTGGGAACGAAGGTGGAAAATCTGGAGGAAACGAAGGTGGGAACGAAGGTGGGAACGAAGGTGGGAACGAAGGTGGAAAATCTGGAGGAAACGAAGGTGGGAACGAAGGTGGTGGTGCTACCGGAGTCGCACATACCTGACCAGAAGAATCAGAGTTAACCCCATACGGAGTCTCTAACGCAACAGTGAAACAATATTGTGTTCCATTACTCAAACCAGTAACAGTTATTGATGAACATGGTGCAACACAAGTTGCGTTCACCCCACCAGAAGTGGCACGGTATGTACCGCCACTTGTTTTTCCTTTATAAGTTGATTCGGTAAAACTAATTGAAACTTGAGCATTCCCAGCCGATGCCGCACCGATGGTCGGCGTTGTCGGTTTTTTACCTTGACTGGATGTATTACCTGGAATCACGATGCACTCAAGTCACCCATCAGCATCCAGATGTTCGTGTCGCACTTCAATAAGGTCGCTGATGAGAATTGCGCTCGCAAGTAAGCACCAGGTGTTGAGTAAATAGTTACTGTTCCCGAGACTGGGATTATCTGTGTTTTGCCGGTTCCATACTGGATGATATGGATTTGTGACCCAATTGGGAATTGAACTGATGCATTGGTTGGCACGGTAACAGTGTTTGGGGATGAAACAACGCTCATCTTAATAAACTTGTTTTTGTCAGTCAGGACAAGAGGGTAATCCGTTGTTTTTGTATCAATGGTTGCGTCTGCTAATTTTCCCAATTCTATTCCAGCGTTACTCTTAATGTCGGCGTTAATGATTGTGTCGTTTTCAATCATTGTGCTAGTTATAGTGCCAGTATCACCGGTTGAAACAAGCGTACCTGTTACGGCAGGTAGTGTCAATGTTCCAGAAGCAACGTCGGAAGCCTGCAACTTCGTTGTTCCCGAAGTTGAGCCAGAATGGTTAATCCCACTTGAAACCGTAGGAAGCGTAATTGCAGATCCAGTTGGAATTGTTACAGTTCCAGTAAATGTTGGTGAAGCAAGTAAAGCAAAACCAGAAATGGAGGCACCAGAAGGAATTGTTACAGTGCCAGTAAAAGTTGGAGAAGCCAAAGGTGCTTTTAGAGCAATTGACGAAGTTAAGGTAGTTGATAAAGAAGCGTTGTTAGCAAGTGAGGTTGCTATTTCACCTAAGGTATCAAGTGTCCCTGGGGCACTATTCACAAGTGCTGCAACTTCTGCCCTAACAAAAGCCGTGGTAGCAACTTGAGTTGTATTAGTTGACGCTGCTGCAGTTGGGGCTGCAGGTACGCCTGTGAAAGTGGGGCTAGCAAGATTTGCTTTTGCGGCAAGAAGTGTAGAATCATTAACCCAAGCTGTTCCGTTCCACTTCAAAATATCACCAGAAGCTGGAGCGGGAGATGTTGTTAAAGTTACATCACCAAGATCATCAAGATCATATATAGGTGGTGTATATACAATGTCGGCAATTTCGTTAACTACAAATGCTGTAGTCGCAATTTGATTTGTGCTTGTTGCTGCTATTGCTGTTGGGGCAGATGGAACTCCAGTAAAAGTAGGACTAGCAATATTCGCCTTAAGGTTGAGGGCAGTTTGTTGTACCGTGGAAACTGGTTTCGCCGTGTCGGCTGTATTATCTACTGAACCTAAACCAACCATCGTTGCCGAAATGCCTGAAACTGTTCCTGTAAAAGTTGGAGAAGAAATTCTTGCTATCGCCGCAGACAATCGTGCGTCTGGTAAAGTACCAGAAACTAATAAACTTGCATCCGTTGTTGCTGGACCAGCTGGACCAGTTGGACCAGTTGGACCAATTTCTGTAGCGGGTGCAAACTTTGTTCCATTATACTTAAGAACTTGACCACTAGTCGCACCTGTTGTGTCAACCTCTATGCTATCTACAAATAATATAGATGTATTTACATTACCCGTAAAAGTAGGTGAAGCGATATTTGCTTTAAGGTCAAGGGCAGTTTGTTGTACCGTGGAAACTGGTTTCGCCGTGTCAGCCGTATTATCTACTGAACCTAAACCAACCATCGTTTTGGTGATACCAGAAACTGTTCCTGTAAAAGTAGGTGAAGCGATATTTGCTTTAAGGTCAAGGGCAGTTTGTTGTACCGTGGAAACTGGTTTCGCCGTGTCAGCCGTATTATCTACTGAACCTAAACCAACCATCGTTTTGGTGATACCAGAAACTGTTCCTGTAAAAGTAGGTGAAGCGATATTTGCTTTAAGGTCAAGGGCAGTTTGTTGTACCGTGGAAACTGGTTTCGCCGTGTCGGCCGTGTTGTCAACTGAACCAAGTCCCACATCGCCCTTAACAATCCCTGTTGGAGTGTTAATTACGGGTGATGTAAGCGTTTTGTTGGTTAAAGTTGCAGTTGCGGCGCGTTCTGTGACATTGGATGTGTTGTCCACATTACCAAGTCCTACATCGCCTTTAACCAAGCCAGTAGGAGCGGTGATTGACGCACCGGTTGGAATCGTAACTGTGCCAGTAAACGTTGGTGAAGCAATATTGGCCTTAAGGCCAATTGCAGTTTGTTGAGCTGTAGAAACTGGTTTAGCCGTGTCTGAAGTATTGTCAACAGATCCAAGACCAACCATCGTTGCGGTAATACCGGAAACTGTTCCTGTAAAAGTTGGACTAGCAAGCGTTGCATAACCTGCAGTATTAACCCAAGCTGTTCCATTATATTTTAGTAAATCGCCGCTAGCAACAGAGGTGATTGTAACATCTGAAAGACTACTAATCCCAGAAGATTCTGCGGTTAGCAAAGTGGTTATGGAAACATTAGACGTACCATCAAAAGATACTGATCCAGTAACTGGGCCTGTTAAAGATATAGTTCTAGCATTTAGTAATTTAGTTGCAGTATCTGCATTACCGACCACCGCACCTGTGTGGGTCCCAGCAGAATTACCTGTTAAATTACCGGTTACATTACCTGTTAAATTGCCAGTAATTCCACTTGAATTCAAAATATCATAAAAATTAGTTCCGTCATTAGTTAATTGCCATTTGTCTGTTGACTCATTCCAACGGATTTGAACATTATTCGAAGTTCCGCGTTCTACTTCAATGCCAGCGTTAGTACTTGGAATACCAGTAACTCCAGTATTTAAAACTATAATATTATCCTCTATTAGAAGAGTTTCCACGTTAACTGTTACCGTTGAACCAGATACAGTTAAGTCTCCACTTATAACAACATTTTCTGCTGTAGATATATTGCTATTATTTTTTACCCAAGATAAAGATGTTGAAACTATAGTGCTAGACTCGTCTACGTAATACAATATATCGTTAGTCGGATCTAACGCGATTTGACCTTTTACGATATTTGGCGTAGTCATTATCGAACCTTTTTCTTTTTAATTAGAAGGTTCCACCATCGATATTAATACCATCGAATGTTGTTAAATTAGTGATAGAACCACCAGTTATAGAAACACTATTTGCATTTTGGATTGCGATAGTTCCAAGACCCAATGAAGTTCTTGCTCCAGAAGTAGTCGTTGCTCCAGTTCCACCATATGCTATACCTATAGTGGAGCCATTCCATACACCGGTTACAATCGTACCCAATGATGTCAGACTAGAGTTAACTACGCTAGATCCTAGTGTAGTGTTGGAAAGTATTTCTACAGTTCCAATTTTGAATACTTTACCAGCAGCAAGGTCTAAATGTTCTGATGAAGTCCAAGCATCTGTAGCATCAACCCAACTTAATGTCTTATTTGTTGTGCCAAGAATTGTTATACCAGCACCATCTGCTGTTACATCAGTTGGTGATGCAACATTGGAAAGTACAATATTTTTATCTTCTACTACTAATGTTGCAGTATTAAGAGTTGTAGTATTGCCCTGAACTGTTAGATCGCCAGTTACAACAAGATTATTAGATATAGTTACGTTAGATGGAAGGCTTAAAGTTATTGCTCCGTTTGATGCAGACACAGCTATTTCATTAGCAGTTCCAGCTAGGCTGACAACACCACTATTTGTAATGGTTAATGTATTAGATCCATCATTATATGATTTAGATATACCGGTTCCAGCTGTTATCGCAGAGTCGATTGCATCTTGTGCAGCTTCGTTAAAATCTGAAACTTGACTTGCAGTTATTGCTATAGTTGTATTTCCGGCTACAGTCAAACGACCTTGAGCATCAACGGTAAAAGTTCCGATACTACTTGCACTACCATATGATCCAGCTGAAACTGCTGTATTAACTAAATTAAGCGTAATAGTATCTGTTGCACTAGCGGCTGATGTTAAACCGGTTCCGCCAACAATGCTAAGAGTATCTACACCAGAAGTAATAGTTTGGCTAGTGCCGGTATTACCAGAAACAGTAAATGAAGTTGCAACCGCCGAAATGTTAGAATTAATACCAGTGACTAAATCATCTACATACTTTTTAGTAGAAGCATGTGTATTGGCCGTTGGCACGGGGACAATAATTGTGCCAGAAAATGTTTTATTTCCCGTAATAGTTTGGGTTGTGCCCAATGATGTATACGCGCCAAAACCAGCGATTGCTTCAACAGTTGTTGCAGCTCCGCCAATTCCACCAGTGCCTTTACCATAATAAAGTACATCATCAGCTTCGTTATAGGCTAATTCAGCATTTTGAAGAGTGGTTGGCGCGCCAGCTGCACCACCTCCAGACCTTCTCTTAATTCTTAGTGTATTAGCCATTTTTAAAAATTCCCTCCATCGACTAGATTACTCTCTGCATAATTGATCCACTGCGAGCCGTTATAGCGTAAAACTTGACCATTGGTAACTGAATTAATAGTAACATCTGTTAATCCATTTAAAACTGATTGAGTTGAGATATTTGTTTCAGCGGCTATTATTCTGTCCTTGACAGTTAGATAAGAACCTGCTGGTGTCAAGCCCAATACTGTTTGGACTGCTTCAACTGCATCATTAAGATCAGCATGCTGCTGAAAGTGGGGGACTGTTATCGAATTTAATAAATCATTTGCCGTAGGATTAACAAAGTTATCTAAAGATGATGGGTAATTGATTGCCATATTTTCTCCTATATCGAAAGAATTTTATTATTAGAATTATCCCAAAAAATAGTAACTGGGACATTATTGCTTGAACCGGAAAAAGGAAGCCCGCTTGAAGAATCTATATAGAATATTAACCTTGAAACACTATCGGAATAACCTACCTGATATAATACAATTGCACCAAAAGCTTCTCCAGTATAATCTGAAATTATAAGATCATCTGCATCTACTACGCCCAATGTGTTGGTTACTAAACTTAAATTATTACTACGTTTTCTTATTGATCCAGCTGGTACATCTGAAACAAATTGATGTGTATTTTCGCTAACAGTATAAGTGTTTATGTCAACCAATAATGCTTTAAAAGAATTAGAAGAAAAATTTACTTCTCCATTCAGAATAGATTCTTTTGCTTTTTTGTATATAAAATTAGCCATTATTAAATACCTATATCTTTGGATATTTTGACTCTATATTTATAATTTTGTTCAAAATAATTTTTTCCATCAGTGAAAAAAGATGGTGTTGCATCTAACGATGGGAAGTCTACATACACTTCAGGCCTCCATGAGTGAGAGCTTATCGCGCAAAAAAGATTCTCCCATCTTGATGGAGCTTTCTGTATAGGTTTTCTTTGACACAAAAAATATTTATTATCTAAAAAGTTTGATGCTGGCCTGCTATTAAATGTTATTATTAATCTTCCATTATTATAGTCATTCTGCAGATAGAAATCTCCATCTGGAGGATCAACACTGTCAATATAGAATAAAGGATTTTTAGCTATAATGTTATAACTAATATCAACTTCAGTTTTTATAGATCTATCCTCTATAAGAACTGGAGATAAATTAGGACTTACATATTCTGAATCTGATGGAGTCGCAGATGATATTTGGGTAAATGTAATTTTTTCAGTTGCAACTATTAAACCACTTGAATCAACTATATCCTGAACAGATATAAAATACTTTGTACCATCAACTAAAGTAGCTTTCCAGTAAAGAGTCAAAACTCTATTTATCTGGTTATAATCTTTAATTGTATTTATAATATTAAATGGGGCTACTACGGCAGCAGGTGTAGCGGAATCGGTATATACTTTAAAGTTTTTATTTTGTAGTGAAGATATTTTTATTGTTCTACCAAATTTTATGGAAACACTGTAAGTGTTAACTTTTGCTTGGTCAATAAGAAATAAAGCCACTGGTATTCTCCATGTTTACTTGTTATACGTAATAGTAGTAAACAAATCTGAAATATGAAAATAGGGGGTGGAGATTTCTCTCACACCCCCCATCTTCTAGGGATTCGTAACTACAACTAACCCTAAGGCTAAGCTTACGCCATTTGCTTATAAACTTCAACCTCGTAATTACGAGCAAGGTTGACGTTCTTAGCAACAGTGATACCTTCACCGTCACCGAGCATTACAATGTCGTAGCGCTCTTTCATCTTCATTTGACGGATGTCACGAGTTGGATCATCAAATTGATCTGTGCTCATTTCATCCTTAACAAGGAGTGTTCCCACTTCATTGCGGTCAATCAAGAATACATCAGACTTAGCTGCTGTAGCACCTGATTTAGCTGTGAAGCTAACAAATGGTGTAACAATTACGTTCAGACCCATTGGGGCTGTAGCATTGCTTGCACCAGATGGTGAGTCTGGACGGTAACCCCAGCTGGTATTAACAGCTGCTGCTGAACCACCAGTGTGGAAAATTGCATCCTTTAAGAATACCGACCACATCAATGGGTGGAGGATAAAGTCTGTTGGGATATGATTTTCTGCCATAAGAACAGCTGCCATGTCAACAACATCATCCCAGTGAAGGGTGTTGTTAAATGCGCCAGTAATTCCGCGACCAGTTGTATCATCATAAGCGCCATCGGCGTTATCAAATACAATTGTGGCTGCATCCTTAAAACGTGACAAAGCAATTTGTTCCTTAAGACGTGCCATGGCACGACCAGCTGCGCGAACATGAAGTCCGACAATATCCCAGAGTGAGTCAGCAATGACTTCTTCTGTGAAGGAGAGCTTAACACCCTTCTTCGAGACTTTGCCTTCGATTTGCTTAGCAAATGCGAGTGCTTGTTCTGGATACTCTTGGCCTTCTGGAATTTCTGCTGCTTGAATTGCGTTTACGGCTGGAAACTCCAAGGAGCGTCCTTTTCCTAGTCGCACTGTAGAAAGAAGTGGCGTAACCAATAACTGTGGTTCTGCTGCTTCTCTAAGTGTACGAGAGATGACCTTCGGAAAAAGTGCTGCTGCATCTGGTGATGCAAAAGCCTCTTTGATGGTCACTCTATTATTTTCGTCGATGTGCCCATCCTCGGTTAATACAGTCTCCCATGCTGGGAGACCCGAGAGGAGCTCTTGGATTGTCTTACTCATCTTAGGATCTTTCCTCCTGTTAGTGTTTCTTAAAGTGTGAGATTGACACGGAATGCGCCAATCACATTTGTAACGTCCAGATTAGAACGTATACCCAATTTACCCGAATAAGCGCCCGAGCGTGTAAGCTCGTATACCGTCTTCAAAGCACCTGGATCTGATGGCAACTGCATGTAGGACAGAAGACCATCATCAAAGTTGGTAGCAAACTGTTCTACTTCAATAACCTTACCAACCTGGAGGTAAGAATAAACGTCAGCCGAATTTAAGAAATCTGCTGCCGCCGCCTTAACTGGACGTCCCATGCTATCCGATCTTACAACCGAACCAACAGTTACGTCAGCGTTTAACCCACTAACCATTGGATACTCTACGTAACCATGGGTAATGAAACCTGCACCTTGTGATGTGCCCTTATCGAATGGACGATAAAGGTCATATTGTGCTACACCGATTGGAACTGAACGAGCAGCAACTGTTACGCCATCAGTTTGACCTGAAGAGTAGTTTGGTGTTGCTCCATTCATTGGATCCCAAGTTGAAGGCATATTATCGCCCCAAGCTTTTGATGACGATGTGCCGTTTGCTGGCACAACGCGTGAATCGCCATTGCTGTCAGCTACTACTGAAAGAATTGTTCCCTTGGTAATAACGACTTCGAAACGATCATCTTCACTATCTTTGTACCAAGTTGGAAGACCTGGGTGTGTCAAAAGGTAAGCTGCAGGAGCGATGCCCTGCGAAACTACAAAACGACCAGCACCGGTTTTAGTGCCAACTTTACGAAATTTTGCTAAACTCATTTAATTTATCTCCTTAAGATATTATTTTTTTTTAAAGTTTACGACGGCCCATAAGAGCATCTACAAAAATATCTTCAAATGGGGTTGATTCTTCTACTTCTTCCTCTTCATCTACACCATCAAGAGTTATGACACCAGTCTCACCCTTAGCGGCTTCAATTTCAGAATTAATTTCTGGCAAAGTGCCCTTAGCTTTTGACGCTGCCGGCATACCTGCTAGATCTCTTAAAGAATCAGCTAAAGAAGAAGCAGTACGCTTGATATGATCAGCGACCAATGCTTCTCTAGCATCATAGTTTTCAATCCCAATTGCAATTTTTGCATCTACAACTCTTTCAACAAGAGTTCTATGTAATGCACTTCTAAGCTTATTATTCTCTTCTTCAAGAGCCTGAAGTTTATTGACCGAATCATCAGCACCTTGCTCAGGGGCAACTTTTTCACCAGTGAGCTCTGCTTCTGTTCCTTCAGCCTCTTTATTTTCTTCAGAAATTTCAGTTTTAACAGAATCAACAATTACTACTTTACTCTGTTCTTCTGTTGCTTCTGCAACTTCTGTAGACTTGTTTTCTTCTCTCCACGCTGACTCAGCGGCATCTTCAGAGTCCATCTTCAATGAAGCCCTAAGTTGCCATGCCCACTTCTTATGTTGGTCATCACGCTCTGCGAGGAAATTAGCAATTCCTTGTTCGTTAGCTGCGTTAGCTACAGCAAATGCTGCCATCACGCTTGCATTAACTGCATTATTCTTTTCAAGAATACCTTGAGCCAAACCAAGAGCCTCAGTTATTGTCATATCATCTTTGAACGATGAATTCATAACTGATTCAGTAAGTGTTGCAGGGAAAGCCTGAAGCTTTCTCATGTTTTCTGCGATTGGATCAATTGCACCGATTGCGTCTTCGTATATATTTGAAAACAATTCATGATATTCACTAAAGTCTTCGCCCTCAATGTTCCAATGCGCTCTATGTGCTGCAAAGTAAAATACCACTGTATCGTTGAGAACTTTTTGTAAAGCCAACGCAACAGTCATATCTTCGGCTTCCATAATAGCGTTTTGTGCTACTACTGCTACTACTTCTTCAGCAACTGGTGCTTGTTCATCTTGTTTTACTTCTTCTGCCGACTCTTCAGTTGCCACTTCTTCTTTTGCAGAAGCATTGGCCATAGTTGAAAGGTCTTCGCTAAGCTCTTGAGCGACGGCGAGGATGTCTTCATTTACTGCAACATCATCCATTTTAAGATTCTCCTCATATTTTTTCTCAATAGAGTCTTCATTAGATAGTAATGAGTCCCTTTCATTATTTACATTTTCACTCTCCTGAACAGCCATTACGCTCAAAAAAGCACCTTTAATCTGTAAATATACAGGCCTTGATTCTTTCTTCTTCATATTCTTAAACATTGATTCGTTTTCATTAATAGAGACAATATCATCATCATCCATGTGTAATACGAAAGCAGAACTTCTAGCTATCCAGTTTTCGGAATCAGCTACAGGAGCCTTACCATCTACTGACTTAGAACCTCTTACTCCAGACCTCTGATCTGCTGGCTGGTTAACAAAAGAATATTCCTTAAACGAAATATCTTGCATATCAACAAAAGCCATTTTACCCTTATAGATTTTGCCTCTTTTAAACTTGGCAATGTTGGGTTTTCCGCCTTCACCTTCTGCGGCTAAATCATTACCAGAAATTGAACAAACAGCTTTGCCGGCTCTTCCACCAACGGAACCAGTCATATATCTTTTATCGGCAATTTTTTGTGCAGCGATAGGATCTGTTACTGCTATTTGCAAACGGACATAAGATGAACCATCTTCTTCTTTATCCATTCTTGCAGCCATAACTCTCCCAATTGGCTCCGAGTTAATATCATGGTTTAATATGATTGGCTTAGGATATGGTTCGACCCATGATTGTAGAGCTTTCTCTAATTCTATAGCTGAATAATTATTGTAATTTGCAGTCAAGCCTTCATGGATCGCGGCGACTTCAATTATTAGCCCCTGCTTGTTATCAAATGATTCTGCAAAATTAAAATTAGATTCCGCAAATTTAGGCATCTCTATAGTAAAAGTTTCTATAAAATCAAAAGCCATTGTTTATTCCTTTATTGCTGATCACATATATAGTAAATTGTTTTTGTAAGATTAAACAATCTTATATGAATATATAATAGTTTATCATACTTTACTAGTCTTAATATTAGCTCTTATATCTCCATTTGTCAAATAGTGCTGATGCATGAGAGGAGACATAATATGAGGAGCATAAATATACGACGCCGAAAAAAGTTTAAAACCCTTTTTGGCAGCCTCTCTACACCAGCCCAAATCTTCCCCCTGTTTATGGAACTCGTAATTAACATTATTGTAGACATCTTTAGACATCATTTTTGCGGCCATTATTATGTCTGACTGGAAATATGTACCCAAAGGATATTCACTCTTCCTATATGCCAAGTCATACTCGGGGTCTTTCCAGGACATAACACTAGGGTACTTATTGTCAGTTGGTGTCATAAACATCAATGGTGAAACAGCATCAGCACCATCTTTAACATGAGCCATTAATAATTCTATTGTATTAGGATTTTGTAACAAAATATCGGAATCTAGACTAAAATAAAAATCTGGTTGATATTTTCTTACCGCATCTAACAAAGAATTTCTTAGTGACACCATATTATGATATTTAGACATAGTCCATTGTCGGCCATTATTTTGGTGTTCAAAATGAGCTATGTCTTGTCTTTCGTTAATCTCAAATAAAGGAAATCTTTTATCTATTTTTTTCCAAGTTATTAAAGAATTAACTGTTTCAAAATCATTCGGAGAAGTTTCGAAGATTAGACCAACATCATTCATATCAATTGACTGATTAATTAAACACTTAATCCACTCTGGAAGAATCCAATCTCTCTTGTAGATTGGACAGCCTATAATTAATTTCATTTTTCTTCAGTTTTAGCTTCAGTCTTTTTACTTGCATTCTTCTTATCTTCCGCAGCTAACTCTGGTACTGCTACTACTTCGACAATTTTCTCTTCTGGTTCTATTGATGATTCTTCTTCAGTGTTTATCAATATATCAAAACCTTCTACGAATACATCTAGAATATCAACCAGTACTCGCATAGCTAATTGCAATTGGTTATTGTTGACTGCCTTTTTAAAACCTGCAATTGCGTCTTCCTCTAAGAGGTATTGCTTAGAAACTTCTGAATTAATTATTAAGCTCATTTTCGTCCTTTGAAAGATCGGATGTTAGTTCATCTGTGTAGACTACAGTATAGTCCTTTTCCAAAAGATTTTCAACTACTGACAACCAAGATAAATCTGATCTTCTAATATTTGGTGAAGTTTTAGTGCCCTGCTGATTTGTTGGTCTGATGATATTGCCTACACCTCTTGTTTTATTGGGTAGATTTGTACTCTTTGGCTGTTTAGGAGCGGCGATCTTTGTTGTCCCACCAGTAGGTGAAGTCTTAGTCGTTGCACCTTGCATTGGCGCTGTTGCAGCTTGAACATCAGCTTGATGTGTAGCGATGTCCATTTGTACTCTAGCTTGTATAGACGCGAATAATTCGGACTCATCAACATCTGGATCAAGCCCAAGTTCTTTTCTAGTTTCCGCTAAAGATATAACAGAATTAGTATATTTTTGAATTGTATGAGTTTCTTTTTTAACCTGAGTATCAACATCTATTTCATTGAACTTAAAATAGCAACGATCAGATATATCTGTATCTATAGGATTCTTAATAGGATCAAATCCGCCCTCAAATAGTAATTCATTGAATATGTTGACCCTAATCATGTCAGCAAATTGTTTTTGGTATTGCTTTATCTTATCGTAAAGAGCTACATCTAATCTATCTGTTGCAGATCTATTGCCACCACCCATAGTCATACCAAGGTGATGAGGGGCTAATCCTAGTCCAACTGCAACTCTTTCTTTGAAGTGTGCTATATAAGGTGAGGCATCAAGAATCTGGTTGCCGGCAGCAACAACTTCGATATCATGTCGGTACGGAAGAATTAATCCGCCTTCTGTTCTAAGGTTTTCTATTTCTATCGCGGCGCGAGATATCTCTTCTGGCTCTGCTGGTTGTTCAGCTGTACCAATCTTATATTTGTAAAGCGGAAACAATTCTCTGTGAACAAGGTTTTGAATATCTTCCTCTAATTGCCTTAAAGCAATAACGTCATCTAAAACATTTGTCAAGAATGGCGTACCAAAAGCACGACCGGCTTTTTTATCAAAACTTATGTGAAGAACTTTATCTGCTGTCCACACCGGAGTTTTTATTGATGGAGAATATGTTAGCGGGTCTGTTCTCTGCTGATATGATTGAGGTCTATTAAATTTATCTCTTAAAATTCTGACTTGTTCTGTTGGGATTAGATAATATCCTATTATTGTTTGATCAGCTGAAACTGGAGTTAATTTATCTGGAAAATATTCAGATATATCACCTCTAGCTTTTACAATAAAAACGTTTGCAAATTTAAAAAGTTGATCAGAAACTTCAATTAGGAAATCAAGGAATGGTCTTTTCATGGTCATTTCCAAGAAATCTATTCTTTGATATAAGTAAGCTACAGCTTCTGGATTTTCTCCAACTATCTGCCAATTTTCTTTCCAAAACAATTCTTTATATTTGTTCATTGCTTGGCGAATATAAGAATCGGTATCAACCGCTTGCATAATCCTATCAAAATCATATGGTGATGGCTCAAAGGTGGCTCTTGTATTATACCAATAAACTGAACCATGATAGCCTAGAGCTAGGGATGCTACCTTCATTACCTTGCCAAGTGGCCCGACATCTTCTGGGTCAATTGTTTTTGCGACAAAATCACCATTACTAATGGCGTCTATTTGGCGAAATGGCAGGTAATCTAAAAGTGGCATCCGAAGCTCCCGTGTTGATCTGATACAATAGTACTTATTAGATCATATTTTTATAACTTAACTGCTTTGTTCTAGGCCAGCTTTATTGAAAGCATTCTTAATAATTAGATCTTTTACAGCTTCAATCCAGAAAACTGTTTCAGCTTCTGCAAAATCGCTTCTATAAGAAAGGTTCATTTCACTAATTTTTATCTCTATTGAGAAATCTTTTTTTTCTTCGACTGTTTCTACTACATCACTCATCTTAAATTCGTCCTTTTAATCGTTGGATAATATTTGCTTGTTGTTTAATTGTTGCTTCTTTTATAACTAAATCAGTCATTAAATTACTAAGTTTTTCTTGAAAAACAGCTATAATTAAATTAACATCTAAATTAGAATCATTAATATCTGATTGAGAAGTTTCCATTATAGCAGTTTCCTGTTCTTCTTGCTTGCTTATTCTAGACATTTTCTTATTATACCACACCATCTAACTTTTCGAGTTCTTGGTCTATAAAGGTTTGCAATTTTTTATGCCTCGGGCTGGCTTTCAAGCCTTAAAATTTCCTGCTCCAAAAGAGTAACCAGACTTAAACCAGATTCAGCCAGTAGGTCAATTTGGTTAATTAGAAATAGGGCATTATCCAGGTCGTTTTTTGCATAGTTGAATATCCATACGGTTCCATCCAGCGGAACGTCCCTTGTGACGCCGTCCTCTTCAATTGTTTCAACTCCCGAAATCACCGCTTTATACTTTTCTGAAGGAGTTTGTACGTGTTTTAAAAAAGCCAAAAAGTTTTTAGCAAGAAAAATAAGTCTATTTTCATCCATGTTTCTATTATACACCTAAACCAGGTTGGTTGCCAACAAATACGCCGGTAATCCGCTACTACTCGAACAAACAAGCATAGCGACTCCGCACGTTGAGTTTGACCCAAAAGCCTTAGCGGTTCCCGTAATGATGCTCTCGTAGGTCTGCTCCCATCTTGCTTGATAGTAAAAAATGCGGGTAACAGTGACGCTCACGGAAGTGGTTGGATTGGTTACAACGGCAGAAGAAACAAATGTTGCTCCAGCACCAGCGCTGCTAGTAGCGCGGTAGTAATAACGTCTTGCGCCGTCCGGCAATCCGGTGCCATAGCCAGAAAACCTAGCAAGAAGCGTTGAAGACCCAGAAGTGTTTGTCATTGTCTGACCACCAAGACCATAACTTGATGGACTTGATGCTGGGCGGGTTGTGTTGCCTGCGCTGTTATACGACCCAGAGTATCTAGTACTGCGGTAACGGTTGTCATATTTTTGAACATATAATGTGTAAGCGGTATTGTGGTCTAAGCCGCCTACGTTTACAGAACTTCCAGTCGTGCTTCCGGATGCTACCTGACCGTTGATGTTATCAAGGTGGTAAATAGAACCAACACCATTTCCCCCACTTAGTGTAAACATTAGTTCCGCAACAGACCTGCCAGCATTTGTCGCTCCGGAGTTTATAGCAATACTTGGATTTGTTATGGCTCCAAAGTCATCCGTGGAGTTTGTTCTTGTTGCAGTGGTTTGGTCAACGTTGGCGTTGCTCCAAAAAGCAGTAACTTCACATCTGTAACTTTCATCAGCATAAAGGCCGCTTGCCGTTATGTTTCCGTTGGCCGGTGCCGCAGCGTTATTGACAACATTGTTGCCACCAGTAATGCTGACTACGCTATATGTTCCGGAGTCAGCACCATGTAGGTTTATCGTCCAAGTAATCGCAGATGTGGTACTTGATACAAATGTAATAGTTGGAGGAACAGCATTTTGTATATCGACGTTTGCGGTGCCGCTCAAGGTTGAACTGCTGGTTTCGTCTGGGTCAAAATTGGATGTGTAATTACCGTATGCCCTTAATCTGTGTACGGTACCAGCACCAAGCCCACTAATGGTGAAATCACTATTATAATTTGCGGCAGTTATAGTGCCAGACTTTCCTGCTTCATCTACTCCGGCAGTAGTTTGAAGTTGATATGAAACACTGTTGGCGTTTCCACCATCCACCTGAAATGTCAGACCTGTGTAACCAGAAGAACCAACAAATGTAATCGTCGGTGAAACTTTTGTGATCACAGTTGTGGTTTTATTTGTAGTTAAATAACTCTGGTCTTCTGGAAAATATTCATTATCCCCATAATTTAAACGGTATTTCATTGTAACTATTTGGTTTTGTGACAAACCAGTGACTGCAAATTCGGCAATTCTGTCAGTTCGAATTTGTGAATACTCTACTGTTCCAGGCTTAGTTATTAATGCTTCTACTGTCGCTGGAAAATCTGCATATTGTGCTTCATTTCCTTGGGTTACTAAAAATCTTATTTCCGAATAAGTTATAGTTTCTGTTGAGGAAACAGAAGGCGTAACTTTATTTAATCTAGTATAAAATGTATTCCAACCAGAGCCTGTCCAAATTTTTCCAGTATTAACAGTATGCCAACCATTATTAGCGTTGTTTCTTATTTTTATAGTTTTAGCGCTTTGCCAACCATCGTCTGAGTTATTTCTTATTTGTACAACCATATTTACCCTAAGACAGCCATATATCTCCAGCTTTTAAATTTGATGGGTTTGTAACTGCTGGATCACTACTTGAATATCTAATATTTTTTACTGAAAGAGTGCCCACTGGATTTGATGCTCCAGAATAGTTAACTACTTTTATCAAGTTACCAAAACTTAGAATTGCTCCACCAAGAGCTCCAACTGTAGGAGTATTTACTTGAGTAAAGTTTACTACACCATTATTATATATTTCTAAACCAGAAGCACTCGACTCATCTTCCGAACTTCCTCCCCAAGTCCAATCCTTGCTTATCTTTGCGCTCTCTAAAAGCATCCCAGCTATTCTTCCACTATTAGCAGTCACTTCTCCGCTAATAGCGAGGGTAGTTCCATTCCATGTAAGTTTATCGCCCAACTCAAAAGTTCCATCATCTATATCAAGATAAGAAGAACCGCTTGAAGATTGAACCCTTCCAGTTGTGATAACGTTACCAGTAATATTAGTAACATTTTCATTTACATCTCCACCAACTATAAAACTACTGCCAGTTGTCCCACCAATAGTGACGCTACCATCTATAGACAAAGTTGATCCATCCCAACTTAGTTTATTGCCCAAAGAAAAGTTAGCTTGTCCACCAGAATTTTTACCAACGTAGAAAGCTGTATTGCTACTGGCAAAACTTCCAGTGCCGTAATACATTGTATTAGCAGTTATAGTTAAACCACCTATGAAACCATCTACATAAACAGCTTCTTCAAGAATGTCCGTAACATCGTTTTCATTGAGCACATCTGAACCATCATCAAGCTTTAAGTTACCCTGTATGGTTAATGTATTGTTTGCCCAACTTAGTTTATTGCCCAAAGAAAAGTTAGCTTGTCCACCAGAATTTTTACCAACGTAGAAAGCTGTATTGCTACTGGCAAAACTTCCAGTGCCGTAATACATTGTATTAGCAGTTATAGTTAAACCACCTATGAAACCATCTACATAAACAGCTTCTTCAAGAATGTCCGTAACATCGTTTGCGTCGAGCACATCTGAACCATCATTAAGCTTTAAGATACCTCGGACAGTTAATGTATTGTTTGCCCATGTTAATTTGTTCCCCAAAGAGAATTGATCAGTAGCATCAACATAAAAAGCAGTATTAGCATTGTTGTAAAGACCAATCCCATCTGCGTTGTTTGTCAAAAATAACGAAGCATTTCCGCTATTGCTTAATTTAGTTATTCCAGTTAAGACCAAACTATTAGCTGTTACATCACCAGTATTAGTGACTTTAAATGGCGCAGTAGAAAAACTAGAACTATTTGCGCCGCTCCACATGTTTCCGTTTGCATCAACGTGGAATGATGTGGCATCTGATGTTCCTTGATCTTCACCGATGTCTAAACTAGACCTGATGCTTGCATCATTAAAGACAGCTTTTCCATCACCACTAATTTTCCAACCGGCTCCACCAGTATTTGCAGTTGCTGCGGCGTAGTTATTTGATTTTAGGATTGAATTAGTTCCAGCCAGTGTAATAGTATGTGCACCTATTGTGCCAGCTGTTATTTTTGATGCTGTTAAATTACTTATGTATTGGTTGTCAATCAATGGAGTTGACTGATCGGTTTGAACCAAAACAGTCCATGGGCCAAGGTTGCCAGTTGTGTCTACTGACCTGACTCTACCCCAATAACTTTTAGCCACCGTATCTGTACTGTTTGGTACTGCTACCGTGAACACGTTTGCAGAGTTAAACCCAGCTGAAGTAGGTGTCCCAGTCCCGGCTTGATTATTATACAATTCATATTCATATTTATCTATATCTAAATCGTTACTAAAATTAAAAACAAACATCACATTTTGGAATGATGCGTACAGAGCTAGACTGGATATGGCGTCTGGTATAGTGGTATCTTTTGGTATTGAAACCAAAATTGAATTACTACTTTCAGAATATACATTTAAATCTGGATTTTTAGTACGAACACTAATAAGGTAATCTCTGCCAGGTTTTAAATTTTCTATTTTCTTTTTTATTATTGCCATTTATCCACTCCCGCTTACGACTCTACCTAATAGAGTAGAGCTTATTTCTTCTTTTTGCAAACTTAAAGAATTATCTAAAGTAAAAGTATATTTTTTAATATTAACTTTTCCATCAGAAGATAATAGATTTTTTTCAAAATTAGAAACTATTTCAAAAACATACTTTTTATAAGAAAGATTAGTTCTTGAAAAAACAACTACATTCTTTAATTCAGTTTGATTATATAGATCAATATCCTGCCAATCAATCTCAATAGCATTATCCGATTGTAGATCAGAGCCATAGGAACTAATTTTTATCTCAAATTTACCATAACCTGGACCTTTATCACAATATAAAGAAAAATTAGGACCAGTAAATGTTCCTATCAAAGATGCCCCCGCTTTTAAGCTTAATCCATTACTCCATTCAGAATCGGCGTTTAAAAAAGAAAAATTATAATACCCTAAAGAAGAAGGACTTCTTTCATATGAAGATATGTTAACATCCTCCTCGGAACTTACAAACTCTGCACTTGCTTCTAGACATTCTTGATATACACCAGATGGAATATTCTTTTTAATTAACTTTAAATTTTTGGTTTTATAATAAAGGCTATATTGTTTAGAAATTTTTATGTCTTTTGGATGATTTTCTGCGGCTTTAAAATAAACAAGATTACCAACTACCTGTGTAGTAACTGGAATAAAAGAATCACTTACAGAAGAAACATCTTCATATACTACAAGATAAGAATCCGGTTCTATTATGTCATCTTTTTCAAATTGACCATTATTTTCAACCAAAGTATAGAAAGTATCTACTTTAAGATTTAGTGTATCCACAAACAACCAAGCGTCTTTTACTATGTCTTCTTTGGGGGTAGGAAAAGTAATTTTTTTTCTTAAATTTGGATATACCTCAACTTCATCCAAATCTAAATATTTAAACCAAGCCATTTTTAAACCTCATATATAGAAACTTCATACTCATACTTAAGTAAATCTAAATCATTAATACTTAAAGATATTATTGCATCAACTACTGGAACACCACCATCTATTATATCTTGTTTAATTTCAGTTATCTCTATCGAAGTAGGTAACGGTGTTTCTCCAGTTAACTTAATTTTTGGTGTTTCATAATCTATATCTGTAGATTTTATTTTAGAAGTTCCATCTACACCATTATGTGCATGTCCAGAAATAGAAACTCCATCTATTTTTGCATTATTGGCGATAGCAACATCTCCACTTATAGTGCCACCTTCAGTTAATAGATACTGGGGATGGTGATTAAGTTGTAAATTATGTAAGCTCCCATGATCTGAAAGTAAATCACTCTGATCCTTATATGTAATATGCGACTGTTTATAGATTGCAGAATATGAATCTTCAGTTATTTTTTTAACTATTATCTTTTTGATTTGACCTTTATATGAAAGTTGGAAAATATAATTAGAGTACTTTCTTTTATCTTTTATTAAGTCTAATATTCTTTCCATTCTTCCTCTTATAATTTGGTTTCTTTGTACCAAGTCACTTAAAATCATTCCAAAATTACCATTCATTACATTTGTTGCAATAACTAGCTCTTCTGATAAAACAGGAAGTTGAGAGGAAAAGGTGGTCGTATAAAAATTCATTTCCATTGGAGCCACTATTTTTGTTTTAAAATTTAAAGATTGTGTCAAATATCTATCATAAAAAATATTACAATTATCAACGTAATCTCTTTTTAAATTATTTAATAAATTGATAATTTCTTCATTTAATGCTTCTAATCTAATCGCAAAAAATGCTTGGAATTCAACGGCTTGTTTTTCAGTAACCTTATCCAATTCGGAAGCTGGGATTTCTCCTGGTGTCGATGTGATTGATTCGGCAATGCGCTGCGTGCATTGTTGCGCTGCTTTTGCCCATGAGTCGAATTGCACTGCGACCTGCTTCTCTGCGTCATCTTCATATTGCTCCTGGAAATTTATTAATATAAAACTTTTAATATAATAGGCTTCGTTTAACATGGCTACTAGCAAAGTTCTAAAATTCAATAAATAAGAAAAAACACTTTGTGAAGAAACCTGGTTAAATTCAGCTATAAATCTTCTTGCTACAGTAGATGTAGATCTTTCTGCATATTTGTATTCCTCAAAACATATAAAAGCTGGTTCCGGCAAAGTTATATCATTATACTTGCATAGTTCCTCCCAAAGTTTAGTGTGTGTTTCTTGTAAATTAGGTGTTAATGTTTCATTCAAATAAATCTTATATAAGATTTTTTCAAGCGAATTTATTGTATTATTTATATAGTTATATACCTGAATAGATTGATTTCTTAAAAAATCAATATTTATACTATAAACTGGATTTAATGAATAATTTAAAGGCGTATTAGATGGATTTCTATAAACCCCATTAACATCGTTATCTTTAGATGATTCCCCAAAAAATGATACATCAGATTTATAATCATTAAATACTGATTGATTTGCACCAAAATCATTTTGAATATTATTTACTGACATAATTGCCTAAAACATCTTTCTTTGGGCTGTGCCATTTTGTGAACCTTTTTTAGAAAACTTTGCCGGGGCAAGCTTTGAAGCCCTACCCGTTAAAGCATACTTTGGTTCTTTATCTTCATCTGCAACAGTATTCACTTTTGGCATATAAAAATCGTTTGAGAAAGATTCCGTATTAGTGGCATAGTTGCCACCAGAAAACTCACCATAATTTTGAGTTATTGCTAAAAGAGCCAACATCAAAGCATCGTGCGCGTGATCCATTGCAGTTCCGCTTGCCTCAAAAATAGGTCTTCCTAATTGGGTAGTTCTTATAACAATATAAGATATTAGTTGCAAGTATAATTCTTCATCTGTTTCTGGAAATAAAATTCTTTCTTTTTCTAAAAATTGTCTTACGTTATCAACCATAAAAGGTTTCATTTCTTTTTTTACCAGCATCTTAGTGTATGGGTCTCTGACTTCTACTGACTCAGCAAAAGAAACACCCCTAACTTTTTCCTTCAAACCAGACCTAGGATTTTCTATGCCATATTTATGTAATAATTCCACCTGCACTTCACCATAACCTCTGTCTACATAGATGTGCTTTGGTTTAAAAATATCATTTAATTGATAGATTCTATCTACAGCTTTAGTCAATGTATATTCAGATTTATCTATTTCCTCTCTATACACCACTCGACATTTGCCCCTAAATCTTTCGTCTTCATAATTTTCGGCACATACTTCAACAATAACAATATTTGTGCCAGCACCGTATTTATCCCAGTCAACACCTATAACATGGAATGATCTAGCGGAAGTAAGTTGAGCGTCATACGTCCATGCAGGAGATATGAATGCTTTGTCTACAAACTTTCTTGGGTATACACCTTCTGAATCTTCACCCCAATCAGCTTCTATTTCATGGCGATAACCCATCTCCGTATATTGCTCTCGGAATTCATCTTCCTGTTCTTTAGAGAAGTATGGGTTGCAATATGAAGGATACCAAAATTCCTTAAATCTTTCGGATCTACACCATTCCCAAAATTTTTCTCTTCTACCAGTTGGAGTAGAAGCACCAATCATCATCTTGTCAGGTTGATCTTCTGCAGTTTTTTGCAACATAGCATAAAGTGCATCAAGGTCATCCGTATGCATATAATCCATTTCGTCCAATACGATTACGTGTGCTTCTTGACCACGAGCTACGTCTGACTTTCCTCCAGAACGCATACCAGATGTAAAAAATCTAATCGTTGAACCATTAGAAAATTCCATCATAAATTGAGGACTACTAACTTTTCTTGTTATCGAATTCATAACAACTTCATTTTTGCCGGCTATTCTTCCAATCTCCTGATATATAAGTTCTACTTGAGTTTTCATTGGGGCAATAACTAGACATCTACCATCTTTGTGGGTATAACTATAATGCAGCAGTGTTATAGCAAGTGTAAAAGTTTTTCCTAAACGACGACCAGCTCTTAAAACTTTTCTAAGTGATGGATCTCTCAAAATCAGAATTTGATATACTCTTGGATTAACTTGTAGAAAATGTTTTGCCCACATAACTGGATCTTTAGCGATATGCATTTGTCTTTGCTGTTCGCCGGAAATACCTAAATCTAAAAGTTCTTTGTCTATTTCAAAAGGTTCATCAATTATAAAAGCTAATTCTTTATTTGTTAATTTTCTTTCAGTTATTGGAGTACCATCAGCCCAGTTTATATGTTGAAGTTTATTTTCAAAAACCCATTCAATTCTATTAACTTGTTTAAATAATTCTATATCTTGATCTTTAACTAATTCAAGCAAGTCTTCTCTAGATAAAGTTTGTAATTTTTTTCTAAATTCTTTTGTTTTATTATCCATAATTAACCAAAATGTGCAGACATCATTGACGCTTCTGAGCCCAAAGCACTTCGTGCATTTAATCTTGAATTTTGTATAGCCATAACACCTCTTGACCTAGAAGTCGCAGCTGCTTCAGTATCCCTATAACCCATGCCAAAAACTGGTTTACTAAATGAACCTTGTAAAGATTTTTCTGCGTCGCTAGCTAAGTTTATACCACTTTTGATTAATTCGCCACCTATTCTGCCAACATCGTAAACTAATTTTGCAGTGGCTAAAAAATTGATTCCAGGCATTGCTTGAGCAAAACCTCTCATTGCTAAAACCTTTGCTCCAGTTTTAGTTCCAAGAGCTTCCATACCACCCTTAAATCCAAGTGTTTTTAAAACACCTTCTTTCAAAATAGATTGAGCTGCAACTTCTCCAGTTAGGGCAGTTCCCTCTGAACCAATTATACCTTTACCTAAAGCTTCTGTCATATGTGTTAATGCTTGTTTTGCGCCTTTTTGTGCAGCTCCTTCTGTGAATTCTCCAAAGCCTAAAGCGCCTCGCGCATACCCGGCCATATAACGAGTACCTTTTCCGGCCATAGATGAGGCAAGTAGGTCGCCCCTAGCCCCAATTTCGCCACTTACAACACTAACTCCACCCACTGTCTTTTCAGAAACGGCAGTAGCCATTCCCGTAGACATTGCATTACCAGAACTTGTCATTCTCTCTAACATTGGTATACCGGTTGGGGACCCAAAAGTTAATGTTGTTAAACTTGGATTATTCATGGCAGCCATTCTCTGTATACCAATATCTGATCTACCTAATCTTGATAAAGCGCGTCTGCTTCCATTTAAAGCTTTACGTTCCAACAAATCCATTTTTCTTCCAGCTGTTATACCAGCAAATAAACCTGGACCCAATATATTTTCCGTGTCATTTGCACCAGAATTTTTAGCTATCTTTCCTAAAGGGCCAAATCTTTTTGTGCCCATACCTCTTACGCCTTGGGCGTATGTATACGTTCCTTCTTCATTGCTGAACATACTAATACTTGAACCACGTCTTAAAGCCCTTGGTCTAGCAGTTAATGTATTAACTTTTGCTCCATAAAATAATGGGTGATGCTCACCAGCCTCTCCTAATAATCTTGCTCCTCTTGTACTATTTTTTCCAATCTGCAAAAATTGTTCACCAGATTTTAAATCTCCTGCGTCGAGGCTCATTGAGCCTTTTCTAAATGCCCCATATCTTCTGGCGGCTTTATTTGCACGTCTAGATAAAAAGCGACTTGACGAACGATCATCCATGAAACCGCCGCCAGCCATAATTGTTCTAGCACCTCTACCGGCTTGGACGAAGATCCCACCAGCTACGCTTGGTTGAGCTTCCATAAGTCTGCTAAATGTAGAAGGACGTTCTTCTCCCGGCATATACCTTTGTGGCATACCTAAATTTGGGTCTATATATGCCACTAGTATCCGCCCCTAGAGTTGTGCATTCCCAAAACTATATTGCCGCTTGCATTCAAATTTTGCGCCATAAGTGTTGAAGTATTGTATGGGCTTCTAGCCAATAGGCCCATATTGTCATGTATCCTAGATGCGGTCATTGCTGGTATAGCTGCAGTTCCGGCTATTGCACCGCCAATTGCACCAATTGCACCGCCGATCATGCCGCCTTTTGTACCTTTTGATAGTCCACCTATTGCGCCACCGACCAACCCGCCCAATACTGTTCCAGTAATAGTAGAACCTATTTGATTACCTATGGTTGGCCTAGGTCCATATATGCCAAAAGTTTCATGCAATGCACCAGCTCCAGTACCAGCAACTACACCGCCCGCAATACCGAAGCTCATTGCAGCTTTTCTAAATTCTGATCCTTCCATTATCTTACTTGCTGCACCACCACCCAATGCTCCACCAATTACCGCACCAGCTACACCCATAGCTACTGCGCCACCTGCCCCGCCCATTCCAGCTGCACCGAGAAATCTTCCAGACATAGGCCTTCCCATAAATGCTTCATCTGCACTTGGATCATCAAAAGCAGCATCTAGTAATGCCTCTTTAGGAGAAGAGCCTATTCCCTTAATCATGCCACCAGCTAGGGCTGTACCTAAAAGTAATTTTGTCCCCGAACTTCTACCTGCTTCGGCAATGTTTTTTCCCGCAAACCTGCCAACACCTTTGCCAGCTCCGACCATATTTCTGCCCGCAAACCCAGCACCTTCGACGATTGTTCTCCCTAATGTATCAAGCAAGCTCATTTAATCATCCTCCAAATAAATGTGAGTTTTTATTAGAACCCATTTTATGGTGTCCAATTTTATTCCTATCCAAACCACCGACAACACCAGCAGTAGCTAAAGAATCTCTTTTATATGAGGAGTAGCCCATTGTAGGTTGCATTGTTTGCTGCATCATTCTGCCGTTGGAATAGCCCCCAGAAGTAGGTTGCTCTGATAATGTCTCATCATAAATCTGGTCTTCTTTATAATTCTTATACATATAGTAGCCCGTACTAGCCGCAACTAAAGCTGCTGCTCCACCATATATTCCTTTTTTATTTTCAATAAAAAAAGATAATGCCTTACTTGGTTCTCTACCTAATTTAGACCTTGTTACAACCCTTCTAGCCTTATCTACTGAACCTGATTCCTCAAGAACATTTGCGGCTTTATTCATAAAACCTATAACCTCAGAATTAGCTGTATCCATTCTTGCTGCGTTTCCCGCTGCAGCTAGAGAAGTTTGATCTGACATAGCACTGAGTCTAACTACTCCACCAGATATATCAAGGATACTAGATGTCTCTAAAACCATGACATCGTTAGCTAAATCCAAGCCAGCTTTTGCGGCGCCTTCAACCACCCTTCTTGCAGATTGACCTCCTATATTGGCAAATCCTATTCCTCCTTGAGCCATGCCTTCTGCGATTAAATCGACCAATGCTTTTTGCTCAACACCTGCACCCATAATACTTTTTAATTCAGCCCCCACTCCTCGTAGACCTTCTTCTACACCATCTTGTAATACTTTCGTAATACCAACACTCTCATGTGCCGCTAGAGCATCAGCCACAAACTTCTCTGCGTGCGGCATATAATTTTGAGCCGTTGCGTCTTTACCTAAAGACCAAAATGCGTTAACAACATCTTGACCCTCTCTATTTGCTATGCTCAATGATACTTTACCTTGCTTTAATATATCTTCGCTTACAATATTTTGAAGAGTTTCAGCTGGCAATATAATCCTACCTGCGATAGATGGATCTTGGCCTTGAAACTGAATTGGAAATGCAAAACTTTGTTGAGACCTAAAGTGTGAAACTCCAGTTTCAGTAAATATATCTGCCTGTGACGCATAGTCAAAAGTTTTTAATTTTGCTTCCAATGCTGCCTTAGACACTCCATCTAATGTTTCATCTTGTAACTGCAATGCAATTTGAGCTCTACCAATGCTAGCATTTTCTTGTGTTGCTTCAGCTAAAATTGTACTAAAAATTGTACTTCTTGTATCTAAGAAATTATAAGGCGAACCAATATTAGTTGCTGCTTGTGCAACCTCTATAGATTTATTCATGTATTCAGATATATTATTTGCGCCAAAACCAACTTTAAATGGAGAGCTTGGAGATGTACCTGTTGTGCTTATTTTCATTTGATCATAAAATGACAAATCAGAAGAAAAATTTTTATAAACTTTTCCTAAAGATTGTAAAATAGTTTCGGATGTTAAATTACCTTGTGGTGCTTGCTGCACAGCGGAGGCAATTTTGCCCATTTCTAGTATTCTACTATTTTGTCCATAATTTATGCCTAAGTTATTTATTAGGCTTGATGCAGTTTTATCATTTCCTCTTGCTGCTTGTAAGGTAGCTCTAACTTCGTCTTTACCATAGTTTGTTATTGCGCCGTCTTTGTCTGCGTAATGCATAAAGTCATTTTTTATTGGATCATATCTGATGAAACCTTCAGCACCTACCGTATTGTCATATAGACTTACGTTTCCAATTCCTTCATCAGTTAATAAGTAATTAAAACCAGCTTGAGATATATGTTGTATGTCTGCTATATTTTTTGTTGGAACTAATGCACTAGATTTATATATTTGTCTTCTTAAAATGTCGGACTCAGTTTTAAATGCATTGTAAACGGCGCTACCACTTTTTAATTGCAACCTATCTGCTTTATCTGAAGTTGTAGTATATTTATATATAAATGATTGTAATAATGTATCCGTATCTGCTACGTGAGAACCACCCCTAAGTTGTTCAAGCAAATCGATTGCAGTTTGGTCGCCGGCTTGTGAATCTCTAACTATCCTTGCTGTTAAATCTGTATTTAGGGATATAGCTTCAACGGAAGCATAGGCTGCTCCTCCTCCTATCTTTGTATCTGCCATTATTTCTGGAGCATACATAAACTCTCTATGATAATTAGCTATATCCGATTCGCTTAAAACTTTTCCACTATTAAGCGCGTCCATCTTCTTAGCTTCTACTGCGGTATTAACTAAATCGTTCATATATGCGCGATTATATTCCAGAGTATCAACAAGTAATGTTTCGCCACTTTCAATCCCAGTAAAAAGATTACCGACAGCTTGTTGTGCTTCTTTATGGCTGGAATAAGAATCCATTTGTTTCATCGTTGATGTTAATTTTTCTATATCGAAATTAACGTTATGACCAGCTATAACACTATTCTTTTCCATTAAGCCATTAATCATTTTTGTTGCTTCATCTAAAAATTGTTTTCCACCATCTTCTGCTCCTACAACTTTACCTGATTTAAACAAATCAGAAAAAGATTTGCCCTCACCATACATTAAACCACCCAATTGCTGAGAACGAAATGTAACATTGCTACCAGATTTTATGGAGCCAGAAGAAGATATATCGCTAGTAGCCATTTGTACAATTTGAGAATTCCTAAAAATTCCAGATGTTTCTACGTCAAACATTTTTATGTTTCTTCCACCAACAACATCAGACAAATTTTTTAAAGTTGCCGATCCAGTACCTTGATTTACATCAAACATTTGACTTAATGCCCTAGAACTCATTAAATTAGTTCCTACGTTAAAAGCATCAAAACCTGGCTTGTTGGGATTGACGTTAAACATTGTTCTATTAAGAAGAATTTGTGCTGGATGAGATGCTCCGCTCGCCTGTATCCACACCATACCTAAAGGCACTTCTATATTTGTTGGCAGATGGGAGCTGTATCCCTGGACTACCTGCTTGTTGAAAAACCTCCGGCAAACGAAGAATGTCTTCCTTGTATACTTTTTCTAAAAGCCTTCTACTTTCAGCATCTAAAATATCAAGATTAATTCCACCGCCACGCATTAGATATTCTACATCAACACCAGCAGATCTAAACGGATCTAGATTAGTTAATAACTTTGATTGATATTCTTTTTCAAATCTTGAATATCTATCTAAAAAATCTTTTCCTGTACCATAAATAGAATCTGTTTTTTTTAAATCTATCCTGCCAAAAAAAGATCCTATACTTCCAGTACCCTGCAGAGAAGTTTTTAATAATTCACTTGTAGGAATACTAAAATTATTCAATATTGCCATTAGATGGGGCCTCTAACGCTATTGGCAATTCGGATGCTTCAATGTAATCGTCAACTTCATATGTTCCCAACTTCTTTCTAAGAAGTTTTTCTTTTTCTATTTGTACTGCTTGTACTTTATACAAAATATCAGATATTGCTTGAGCGCTATCAATTTGCGTTTGTCCTGCCTTAGCTTTTGCTTCTCTTGTAGCAAGCAATTGGTTTCTCAAATCTTTTCTTCTTTTATGTAACCTGTCTTCTAGTTCTACAGCTAAATGTAATTCTTTTTTCATAATTGGATTGCCATCATGATCTATACCAATTATATTTTCTTGTATAAAATGTTCTTTAGCTAATAGTTTAGTTTTACGAAGATATTGAACTTCTTGATCAACAAGATCTCTAATCATAGAAACTTCTACCAAATTCTCCGAATGGACCTCAAGTTGCTCCATATACTCTGCTGTAAATTGCGCAACCATAGACATTTCTATAGGGCATGGATTTCCTTTGGGAGCTAAGTTCTCTTTATGCAATGGGCATGTTGAGGCAAAAATGCATTTTGCGGCTTCACAATTCATAGGTATTGAAGAAAACATAGTTGTACGTGTTTTTTGTGGTCTAATAAGTTCTACAGCTTTTGACTTATCTTCATCTGACCATTCTTCAGGAAAAAACAAATCTGGACGTAAAGATTCAAACTGTTTTAAAAATTTATCTTTGTCATTAAATTTTTCTATATTACCCATTAAAATCAATCCATTCAGAACTATAAAAATCAGAACCCTTATAGGATTCTATAACTGCGGAATTGCAATCCATGCAATAGTATTCGTTATTGGAAACTACTATAAAATTTTCATATTGCATATATTCTTCTCTTGTTATAAAAGACATTATACCACTACATCTAGGGCACAGCACTTAGTTTATTTCTTCTAATAGTTTTGCTAATCCTTTTTGCAGTTTTTCTTTAACTTCGTTGTCTTGCACTGCATTAACAAAAGTGCTTACCTCTCTCATTTCGTCTGGAGAAAGATATGAAGAAATCATATATCTTGACCCTTTGCAGACTTCGCAATATGGTTCCGACCTATCGGAATTGCAAATGCATTTTTCTAAAATTCCAAAATGCTCTAGCGAATCTGCTATATTCAACCATTTATTTTTAAATAATTTCTTAGTTTGTTCTTTATATGCTCTCAACTTATGTTGATCACTAGAAAGTAGTGTTCCCATATCTAAAGAATTTTTCATTAATTCATTAATACTTTTATATAAAAAATTTGCTAGCTGAAAATCACCATTATCATCTGTATAACTTTTCCATTCATTCATCACGTAACCTTTTTCTATCTATGGATTTCTACCTGAACTTGGTCTATGACCTGTCATTGGACTAGGGCCACTTCTTCTACCACTACTACTATTATACATCCCCATTGAACCAAGACCCAATCCCCCAGCAGCGTATCGAGCACCTACTTGTCTCTGCCTTGCGGCTATAGACATTGATCTATGTTTTGTTGCAAATTCTGGACTATATCTGTCCATTGGATGTAGGCTTCTTCCACCAGCAAACATTTTTGCTTCTACTCTATTTGCTAATCCCGCACCACGTCCACTATCTAAATGCTTTCCTGCCGCGCGGGCACCGAGTCCAAGTTTTTCAAAAACGTATGGAAGTCTTTTACCTGGCATAGATGGCATACTAGTAGTTCCTTATTCCTTTTTGAGCACCAGGGACAGATCTACCAGTGCCATTCCCACGTCGGCCTCTCATTAGACCATATGTACCGATAGCAGCTCCGCCAAGAACAGCGGATTTCTTTGGATTTCTAGCAACGCGTTCGAATTGAGATCTCCCGAATTTAGATATACCAGAAGTTTTGCTGTGTGCAACAGCATTTGATATTCTGCCACCTTTGCCTGACATTTTTGCCATGGTAAATACTCCAATCTATTAAATTCATTAATTATAGTAATGATACTATCAAATAGCTTTTAGTTTCTTAGTTGGTTTAATTATTTTGAAATGAAAATCATCATCGTAATAATCTAGATTAAAGATAGCACCTTTAGGTATCGTCGATCCGACTATAGATTTAGATATTGATGTTTCTATTTTATCTCTTCTAATTTGAGCTAAACCACGAGCTCCTTTTACCGAATCTATCCCCTTGTCTATCAAGCCATTTATAACATTTTGATTATATTCTATCATAAAACCTTTTTTATTTAATTTACTAGAAATAACCCTCATCTCTAACTCGGCTATCTTTTCACAGTCGGCGCGTGTTAAATGATTAAATACTACAATTTTATCAAGCCTATTCAAAAGCTCTGGTCTAAAGTATTTTCTAGCTGCATCCATAGTATTTCTTTCAACCATAGATTTTAGTGGTATTGCAGATGTTGATACTTGGTAATTTACATTTTTATTAAAACCAGTTCCAGTACCTATCATATGATCTACTGTTTTTTCATTACCTAAGTTTGTAGTTAATATTATTACAGTATTTCTAAAATCTACTTTTTCACCTTTGCCATCAGTGATAATACCTTCATCAAATACTCTTAAAAATGTATTCCAAATATCTGGATGAGCTTTTTCCACTTCATCTATAAGCACAACTGAATTTGGATTCTTTTGTATTTGGTTGACTAATTGCCCACCTTCATCATGACCGACATATCCTGGCGGTGAACCTATAAGTTTTTGGTTTTCATGCTTTTGTTGGAATTCGCCACAATCTATTCTAACCATAGGATAATCAGATGAAAATAAATACTCATGCAATGTTCTAGCAAGATGCGTTTTACCAACACCAGATGCTCCCGCAAAAAGAAAAACACCCAAAGGCCTATTTTCGTCATTCATGCCGGCTTGTGATCTAAGCAGTGCTTCGCAAATGGATTCAACTGCTTCATCTTGACCTATCAAATTATTCTTAAGAAAGTGTTCTAATCCTAAAAACTTTTGTTTAGATATTTTTTTAGGTAATTTATTTTTATCCTGCTGTTTAGACACAGCATTGTTTTTATTTTTTACTTTACTTAAGATATTTTTTATATCTTCAAAATTTTGATCATTACCAAGATCATATTCTTCAATCCCGTAGGAATAGGCAATTGCAACCCAATAGTCAATATCTAAACCTGGGTTAAGCATTACACATCCTGTATATAGTGCTTCTACACATCTTTCTGCATCTGGTCTGGTCATCAGACCTAACGCCTGAGAAATTTCCGTTTTTAGATTAAATATAACATATTGAAGAACTTTTCTTCTTCTTTCTTTTTCTGTCTTGCTATCTAGCTGAGACATAAAAGAATCTATTTCTTCTGGTTCTAGAACTTTGTATTTTACATATGCGTTTAGATCTGGAACATATATTTGGTAAAGTTTCACTTTGCTCCGATCAATCAAATTTTAATTTTAATATCTATATATTAATATAATATATTATTATATATATACATATTAGTTAAATATATATGTATATAGTAAGGGGGGTAGGGGGTAGGGGGTAAAATCCCAGTCTACTATTTTTTTTACTTAAGATCAAGTTATTTGCCAATTTTTTTTATATTTTCTATATTTGGTTGTCCTTCATCACAGGGACCAGCAAATGCCCAGTACTTTACTAAATCTGTTGGTGTGTGAAATCTATTTTGCAGCAAGTAAATTGCTCTATAAAAATTATCATCTAATTGTATTTTGCGTTGCATTTTGTATCTTTCTTGTATATAATTCCATGTAGTAATTATACCATTGGATCTCTCAAAGGAATCATATGCAAAAAGATATAAAGCCTTCTTACAACTATTTGAAAAAATTAACAAAATTAAGAGAAGATGTTCGCCAACATATGCTTGGTCAAGATTCGGAAACTCAAGCAGAAATGAGATTCGTAGAAAAACAGATCATCGAAAAGATGAGAGAAGTACAAGCTGCTTTATCGATGAAAGTATGATAGTATAATACCATGGAAGATTCAAAGGCATTAGACGTAGTAATTGCTCAGTTAGAACGCCAATTTGGTGTAGGTACCGTATTCCCTTTAGGTAAAGCTAATGTGGAAAAATGGCCATCTATTCCTACTGGTGCTCCTACTTTAGATAAGATCCTCGGCATTGGTGGTTTGCCACGAGGTAGGATAGTGGAAATATATGGTCCTGAGTCATCTGGTAAATCCACAATTGCATTAACAGTTATTACTGAAGCCCAAAAGATGGGTTTGAAGTGCGCATACATAGATGCTGAACATGCTCTAGATCCTATTTACATGCAAGCTTTGGGTGTTGATTTGGATGAGCTAATATTCTCTCAACCAGATTACGGCGAGCAAGCACTTGAAATAGTTGACCGTTTAGTTCGCACGGGTGAGGTTGGAGTAATTGTAATAGATTCAGTTGCCTCACTAATACCAAAAGCAGAGCTGGAAGGTGAGATGGAATCAGCTCAGATGGGTCTACAAGCTCGTCTAATGGCCAAAGCGATGAGAAAGCTAGTTTCGGCAGCTTCTGAGTCAAAAACGCTCCTATTGTTTATAAATCAACTTAGAAGTAAAATTGGTATCATGTTTGGTAATCCGGAAACTACTCCTGGCGGAATGGCATTAAAGTATGCTGCGTCTGTTCGTATTGATTTACGTAAAAAGGAAGATCTTAAGGATAAAGCCGGCGATGCTATAGGTATCAAGGTTAAAGCTAAGATTATAAAGAATAAGATGGCCCCACCATTAAAGATTACAGAGTTTGATATACTTTATGGTAAGGGTATAGATCAGTTTGGTTGCTTGTTTGATCTTGCTTTATCTCAAGGTATGTTTACTCAAAAAGGTGCTTGGGTTTATTTGGATGGTGAAAACTTTGCTCAAGGTAGAGATAATGCTGTTGAAAAGCTTAAGTTAGATCCAAAGCTGATTGCTTTAATTAAGGAAAAGAATAATATATGAAATCTGGCTTTGAGTCGGCCGCTTGTTCTGAATGTACTTTTCCCCCTAATCATTTAATCTCACAAATACCTTTTAAAGATAAGCGTATTATTCGTTATTCGGTTAAGTGTAAGGATTGTAATGATTCTTGGGAAGAGAACTTTCTTAAAGAAGACAGTTAATCTTTTGCCTTCCCCGCAAGTTCCGCGCGGAAATTATTTTTTTTATTTTTTAATAGATTACTATGTTAGTTATGCTCTACGGAATTGATGATTATGGATTTCTTTAGAAAGCTTTTCGAGTTAATTCTGTATTCCCGCGAAGGGAATGATGTTGATGAACAGCAAGTATATCTTTTGGATACAGGTGATGATGAGGAGACTGAAAGCGTTGTTAGCTTTTATCCTGATGGTTACGGTAATCTTGTTTTTAATGTGTTTTCTATTGATCAGTGGGAAATGATTGATGATATAACTGAGTTAACTGGAAATGATAAGTTTGACATTATTAGAGGTTTAGCTGAAAATGGAGAAGTGGAAACTTGGACTATTGATCCTAGGGAGTTTCCTAATGATATCGAAGATTATTAATAATACTATATATACATATATAAAAACCCCCTGGTATATCCAGGGGGTTTTTTGTATATACCTTTATATCTGTTTTAGATATTAATCGTTATAAGCGTAATTATCAAAGTCATAGTCTTCAACATCAACACTCAAAGGTTGACCACCATAAGACATCTTAGTATTATACTGGTAGAACATATCATCTTCAATGTCTAACCCTTCATAATCTTCATCTAGCTCGATATCTAAAATATTATCTGTTTCTTTAATGGTATTGATTCTTTTGTTAGTCATAACTGTTCCTTTGTGTACTAGGCATTACGGGTGGATAATTAACATCAACGACATTATCAGCATGTACGTATTATGACAACCTGTATCCCATAATATTTCTAACTTTATTTAACGGAATTTGTCTTTTTCAAATTCTCTGCGGGCGAAAACCTATACAGGCTAAAAATATAAGGGAAAATTTTTGGTATAAAAACATATATAAAAAATCTATATACATATAAAAATAGAAAAAATTTGGGCCAGTACTAGTGGGTATATGTGTACCTTTCTTATTTTTTAACGAGGCCACCCGGGTAGGGGGTCTCCCAAGCAAAAGGAGCAAGATATGAATAAGGTAGTGTTAGTAGATATGGATGGAACATTGGTAACAATAACACCATCTAATAAGGATACATTTGCTAATCAAGATAGCATAGATGTATGGGATAAGAACACTATGAATGCATTAGCATATCAGGATGGTATTGATATGGTACGTGCACTGTATAGCATGGGGTATATCATCATGATGATAACAGCACGTGGTGCATCATGTAGGCCATACACTATAGCTAAGCTTAAGGACATGGGTGTATATGATATGTTCGCACATGTATGGCACAGGCACACACGGTATAACGGTATGCCATCAGGGGTGGTGAAGGCAGCTATGATCAAGCGTGCAGTACGGCAGTATGGGTATGACTTCACCTATGCAATAGAGGATGAGAACCATGCCATCATGGTAGATCATGGTATGCATGTGATAGACGCTAACGTATGGAATAAGGCCTAACATGAACACACTAACAAAGGAGATAACTATGTTTAATGCACTAATAGCGCACGTACAGGGTACCGGTGTACTATGGCACCTAGCACCTGCATCAGCACGGGATAGCATACTGGATAATGGCATACTACCAGGCACACACAGTGACGTAGTATGGCTGTATGTAGATAAAGACTACACACCATCAGACTACGACCTTGCACGTGGTACAGCGGGCTCTGATGGGCACTACACGTACCGTACCAGCCTTGACCTATGGGCAGTGCAGGCTACACCAGAGGTACTTGCTAGCATGCAGCTAGACACACACCTACAAGATGTAGCACCGTACTCTGCAGTAGTAGTACCATGCGTATCCTTACCAGCTACCCTGCATACACCATGTCACCGTAGGGCAGGTAGTTCTACGCGCGATCCAATAAACCGTCCAGTAAGTGCATATAAGGAAAGTATCAACCAACTATACCAACAGAAAGAAGGTAAGGCAATGAAAGAGCAAACGTTACTTGTGTGGTCAGACACAGAAGGGAAAAACGGTGAGTATGTTGTTTGTAAGCAAAAATACTCTTCGTGGCTCGAAGAAGTTAATCATCCAGGCAGTGTTTTGCGCACTACAAAGGTTATCACTGTTGTAACCGACAAAGTGTGTGAATGTTCACTTCACAGTGAATTTTAATTATTAGCTAGGGTTAGTTGAGAGCACACAGGTCAGCTATGTTGGCTTGTGTGTTCAATTACCCACCCTGGGTATATATACCAAACGAAAGCAGGTAAAGATAATGAAAGATAAACCACAAGACTATGAGTACGACACAAGAATTTCACCACAAGATATGGCTCGCTACGAGCTTGTTGAGGGTGAGAACTTGAGGCTCATTGGTGGTGTTGTCGTAAACAAGAAAGCATATTACGAAATATGCGAAAAACTCAACAACGGATATTTCATGGCTGCTTGGCAACAAAGGGCTCTTGGGGAATGCCTGAAGAACAATTCATTTCCCAAGTGGTTAGCAATCAGGGCAATGTTGTTGAGTACACATCCTTTATACCCAAACACAAACAATTAATTATTAACTGATTACGGTCGGTTGAGAGCACACAGGCTAACCCTCTGGCTTGTGTGCTCGATTGTCCACCGTGGACAGAAAGTAAACTAACGAAAGCAGGTAAGTAATCATGTATAAGATCAAGAATTGGATCCTCAACCACAAAGTGGCTGTGGGTATAACACTTGTTCTATTCACCCCACTAGTAACCGTAGTATTCGGTGCTATAGGCCTACTGTTCAGTACTGTATTTGCAGTATTGGGCTTTATCTTTGGCATGTTGAATGCGGCGGGTGTAGTAATCGTCTTGCTTGCGGGCCTTGGCTATGCAGGTAAGCGTGTATGGGAAAACAACAACAACCAAATGGAAGAAGGTATCTAATGTTAATAAGAAGAATAACAGCAATACTGTGGGTTATCACAGCAATAATGGTAATGACAATTGTGGGTGTGAGAATTAAGGAATTAGTCTCAGATCCAGTACTTGATTGCAATGTCAGTGCCGCGTTTGTTGATGCATGGACACCAACCATCTGGGATGCCGCAGGGTATTGCTGGGGTGCAGACAGAAGAGTAATTGTGGACATAATCATAGAAATGAACCCACAATTAGATCCAATGAATCTGCAAACAAATCAAATAATCATGTTACCACAAGGTAATTCACGAAATGAAGCAAACAGAGAGGGGAAATAATGTCAAAGTTAAATTGGAGGAACTATTCCCGTTACGCGCGGGATTATGAGAAAGAGGTGTGGTGCTCTCGAGACAAACACTATGTTTACATAGCAGATGCTTGGATTTCACACCACCCAGTAACTCGTGTGTGGTGCACTGAGTGCATCGCGGAAAGTGAGGCTTCGGTTGCAGACCGCAAGGTAGTAACTCAAGCAAAGAAAGCAATGAAAGAAAACAACCAACTAAACCTATTCATGGAAGAAGGAAAATAATCATGAACGCAGTACAGAAAATGATTGAGCTAATGAAGGCAAAAGGTATACCAATCAATAATCCACTAGAACCACAAGACACAGGAGAACCAGTAATGGATGAAATAAATCAATTATTCCCAATACAACCACAATCACAAACCTTCACCTTCGTACAGGATGATGGTTCAATCATTGAGTTGGCTGTCAACACAAAGCCAGTCGATATGATGACACCATTTGAGGTTGTTGATGAATATCAAAAGAACTACATCAATATGCAGTTGATGGAGTCAATGGGTAACGGCTTGTGGAAGTACGCCAACTGTGAGAAAGACCTTAAGAATCAAACTATATCTGATTTCAATTCCGCTTTGGTAAGGCGGAGAGCGGAGATGGAGAAGGTCCAAGTAGTTAATCGTTGGGATGCTATTGGGTATTATTCAATGGCAACAAATTACAACAAAACTAATTCTGGCATTTGGCACTACGCGATAGAAGGTCGTATGCTGCCAAAAACAGATGGAACTGGATGGTTTGTTAAGTACAACCGTATTGCGAACTACACACCATTTAAATCTGGTAATGAGGTAGCTCGTGGATATGGTGAATTTGCAGTAAAGCCTTCAGGCAAACCAAATGTTGCTATTGGCACTCACAGCAGTAAATATAATCACATTGTGATTGCTAGTGAAACTCCAAATGGTGTTCGTCTTCTCGTTAAGAATACTAAGACTAAAGCAATTCTTTGGGGGCAAACAATCTGGATGGTCAAAGAAGGCCGTAATGTTTTCCAATTAGGGCTTGAGTATGTCAATAAAAACATTATGGGAGAGCTATTTGACATATATGAGGAAAAGGACGTTATTAAACTGGCTGAAAGCTATCCAAAATATTACAATGATCATCTGCAAGCGGGCAACAATATACAGTTGCATAACTTCACTCAACGTGACATGTATTATTTCAATAACGCAACAAATCTTAAGGATGTGTTCAACAAAGCATATGGCAAGACTGGGCAAGACAGTTTGACTAAACATGCTTTTGGTGGAGCTCAATCGCTTAAGTATTTTGAGCAAATACAAGCTGCAATTATTTTGATCCGTTTATTCAAACCATTTCCTAGGGAGTTCTTTGATAGCATCAACTTGGATTGGGTTACACCAGAAGACACAGAAGAAGACTTGAAGCGGTATGACTATAATCCTACGCTGCTTATGGAAAACCGTAAATATAAGTTATCAGCTATGCTTGATAATAGTTACGGAGTTATTAAGTTCTACGATGTTTTCTTTAAATACTTTGGTGTAAATAACAAAATGATCAAAGAAGTAAAAGATGGACTAGACAAGAAAAGAGGACCAAATCATTCGTGGGTGCAAGATGCGGTTGTTGCATTGAGGACAATACCAGCTGGCAATAAGCGTAAGGCAGTTGTTAACGAAGTAAGACGGCAGAAGCTTACAACGGAAGAGATCCACAACTATGTTGTACGCGAAGCTCGTAAATATAAGGGCGAAATAAAGAAAACAACAAACACACCAGTAATTAATTCATTCAATGAAAAAGAAATTATGCCAGGTGTGATATTTGTAGCGCCAAAAGACACTGAAGACCTACATATGTGGGGTAACCAACAGAATAACTGCATTGGCACAAACTATGCAAGACGTGTTGCAGATAAAGAATGTTTCATCTTTGGATTCATGAATAAAGAAACTAAAGAATGGATTGGTCATGCCATGATCAAATATTTCAACAGCAGCAACATGATTGTGAGTTTGCGCGAAAAGGAAGAGGATAGTGGAATGTCAATTATTCAGTTCCTTGGCAAGCACAACCAACCAATTGATCCACAACTATATGCACCACTTACTGAGTGGATGAATAAGAATCTATCAACAAAAACAAACAAGAAAGCAGGTAAGTAATCATGTCAAATCAACAAACAACAAAAGGAGAGGTAAGTTCCATGAGGGAATGCAAACACGAAAACTGGGGATGGAGAATAATTCCTGATTCAGAAGAAAACTATCAAGCAGTTTATTGCGACATATGCGATCAAATGCTTGCTCAAGTAGGACAAGAAAACAAAACTGTTACAGAAACAGCAAAACCACAACCAAAGGAGAAGGCAATGAAAGAATCAAATCTTGGCAGGCGAACTTGCACAAGGTGTGAAGGTACAGGCCAACACTCATTCAGCTCAAAGCATGGAACAATGTGCTATGGATGTTTGGGTACTGGAACAAAAAGTGAAAAGTCAATGACAGATAGCCAGATCAAATACATCCGGAGCTTGTTTACACAAGTGAAAGAAGCAATGACTATCGATGAGCAAGAATCTTTGATAACGAAGATGAAGGCACACATTGACAAAACAAATGTGCTCACTACTGTGTGGGCATCATCAGCAATTGCAAAACTTAAAACCTTTCAGAAAGGAAGGTAATCATGTCAAATCAACCAACAACAAATGGGGAGGATAAACCCATGAAGGAAGAAACAGCACAGCAAAAGCTCAAGCGGTTAACGCAAGAGATTCCTATACAACCACAAAAGAAAGGAACGGAAATGATTTCATTCATGAATGATTTCTTTCACACAATCACCAACGATCCTACTCCACAAGAGTCGCTGGGTTACACAACATCACAGAAAACAAACAAGCCATACAAGATGGGGACAACAACTCGTACTGGGGCTGATGGTGACTACAACCACAATCTCTGGATGATGCCAATCAACAATGGTGACACTTGGAGCTATGGATTGTTGGAGCACAAGCTCAATAACCGTGGAAAGAAGTTCAAACTTAAGATGATTACAATTAATGATCTTAAGACTTGGACAGGCAAAGATAGTGGAGACTTAGATGCATTAATCGAAGAATCCAATTTTGCTTGGGCCAATGCCACACACGCGTTCTTCCTTAAGACAAGGGATGACGACAACTGGACATTGAGCGATCTTGGAATTGGTGTAATTGACATGAAGAAAACATCAAAGCGTCTTCAGGAAATTACCCGGTTCACACAGATCCACAAGTCAAAGAACATGCAGCGGCTTACATTCTGCGTGTACACAAATGAGTGGATGGAGAAGTATTATCAGGATAACAATTTGAGCTACAACAGTTCAGATGAAGTTATGTTTGATGGTCCAGTGTTCATCCGCAAATCAGCCATGGTTAAAATGTGCTTTGAGATCACAGACGAAGTGACCAGGAAGCAAATGATTGGTGCTATCCATAACGGACGGAATACATTCCTTGCGCGTATGGCAATACCAACTGGCTTAATCAAGGGCTTGTGGCATGTTGTTGAAGATGAAGACATCAATGCAGATGTGGTATACCACGAAACAGCATTGAAGAAGGAATACTTCACCACTAACGATGTGTGGACATTCTCTGCATGGCCTATGGATACATCCTATGAAGTTAGTTGGGACACACAGTCCATGATTAACAACATTGGCTGGCTCTACACACCAGAACGCTTCAAAGCTGAACTGGACACATTGCTCACAGACTTCACCAAAGAAGTGACATCTGGCAATCTTCCAGAGTGGATGAAAGTAGGCGCATCAACAGATCAAGATGGTGGGCTTACCAATGAGGACAATGAACTGCAAGAGTGGCAGGCGAACTATGTCAAGTGGCAAAAGAATGGATTCTCGTTATACGACAGTTCAAACTTCATCCACCTGGCATTTGGACAGCTTGCTAATCGCATGCGTGCAGCAGTTAAGCGTGACAACATGTGGTTGCCAATGTGCAATGCATTCATGGCTCCAGTAATCACACACGAAGCTCTTCAGATTATGGGTGGGCAAAACCTTCCAGAATCAAAGAGTGATCTTGTATGGTTCGATCCGCGCTATGGTGCAATCATTCCAGGCAATCGCTTTGTTGATACAGCGGTGTTACATGATACATGGGACCAAGATGGTGACATGGCTCGTTTCATCCGTATCAAATTATGGTGCAGTGACATCAATGTATGGGACACGATGGCTACCGAAGGAGTAGTACCTTACGTTGCAATTCCAACAACACCAGAAGAAGCGGTTGATGTAGTAGTGATTGTTCGTTCACCAAACGGACCAGGTGGATACAGTATCAACTTCTACGACGCTGAAACAATGCCATTCATGCGTGTCAATGAAGAGTTGGTGCAAGTTATTGACCTTGCTACAGCAACAATGCCTATGGGTACATTGCTTAAGGATACTGTAGTATCTGATGAGTTGCAAGACATCATCAATAATACGCAGTACACTAAGCGTGCATTCACAAGGGATAATGCCAAAGACATGGTCATTGCACAAATGTCCAACCCTGGATTCGGTTCATTTGCAAACTTCATGATGGTGTATGCAAACGTATATGGGCCAGGATACCCAGCTTCCATGCCGGCAACAGGTAATGACATCATCGACGCAAGTGCACAGACAGCCAACATTGAGGCATTTGAATACATCAGTTCAGGTGTAAGCATGCTGTGGGCAGATATGCTTCAAGATATTGTTAATAGCGATAAAGTTATTGACTCTTATCTGTTGAATCGTTTGCCAACAAGCTTCAACGCAATGCTGTATGGAACTAAACACATTGCAGATGGACCAATGGCAGAAATGCTTAAGCAGTACATCAAGACCATGAAGGAAATTGACCAGGAGAAGAAGAATACAATCTACCTCCGTACACGCTCAGAGCTCATCCCTATGTTGCAAGAGTTGATTCCGACTCTTACGGCAGATACTCAGGCATGGTGTGAATCGTTTAACACCAAGTACATGCGTCTGCTCAGGGCATTGGATGAACAAAAGGCAGAGCGGAAAGCAGAAGAGACACAATGGTCAAGCCGTTACTTCAAGGCATGGAACGCTGTGTTCGCTGCAGATGCTTTGGAGAAGGTCATTAAGTCCATGGTGGATGAGATTAAGCTTTCATCAAACCCAGGTAAGTTTGCAGTTGCGCTGTATCGTTGGATGACAGACCCAAAGATGAGCTACGAATTGGTATATCGTGAAGCTACCAATGACTATGTCAAAGCAAATGCTCACCTCCGTTATGGTTTGGTGGACCGCGTAATCTTCCAGGCCGGCAAGCACGGTCAAGAGAATATGATGGATGTACTTATCCAGGGGCTCAAGGATCTGGGCCTCTAGGATAAGTATTATTATCATCCGATATTCTAAAGTAGCCCAGTGAGAAAACCTAGGCTCTCAGGTCTAGTCCATTCTAAAAGATGTTCTGCGGTGGCCCCCATGACGGGTCTAGCCGTGGAATAAGTCGGGATTTATAATGAATTCCGCCTGTCACCAGCAACGGGTTGTTGACAGTTTAACGAAAGGGGACATCATGTCTCTTGTTATCATCAAGGTGGGTGGCGAAGCAATTCACACTCACGAAAAGAAGGACGGCTCAGGCTCGTTCACCAAGACAGAAGTGCCAGTAACACTTCAACGGCTTGCTGATTCGGATCTGCCAGCAGGCATCCAGTACACAATCTGGCTGAATGCAACAACACAGGCCAAGGTGATTGCGCTTGCAATGGCATTCATCGCTGGAACCGTGAAGGTCAAGGGAACCAACGAGTTCTACCACCGTGACACCCGCTTGGGCATCAACAACGACGCTGAATCGTTTGAGTTCGGTGGTGTGAAACCGTACAACGGCCAGAACAAAGCAACTGGTGAGTCTTACACACTCATGCAGGAGACCATCTGGTTGAAGGACGACTGTGTGTTCTCGTTTGAGATGCTGGAACTTCCAGTTGATTCAAAGAACGGCAACATCAACGACCTTCTCGCTGAATGTGACCTTGACCTTGTAGGCGACGCATTGTTGTCTGCACCTATCCCAACCGCCCTCGCAACCGCCGAAGAGCCTTTCTAGGTTCACGACAGTTGCTCAACCGTGTCAGTCAAGTTGGTGTGTGTCCCCCACATACATCAGCTTGGCTGACATTTTTTTGCCAGTAGTTCCCTATTTTTTTCTATTAGTCCTATTCCTCATGTATATATGCATGTTAAGGAATAAGTAGGATTAGTTTTAAGATTTTGCGGGCATTTGTTTGTAAAAGCTGACCCTTCTGGGGTTGCGCAGACATTTGCGCCGCAAACAGGTAGTCAACACCTGAAAACCCCTTGATCAGTCCTATCGGGATGAAGTTGATAATGGACGCTGGATGCAATTCCATCATAAATTGCTACAGCAAGGTAGTCACACCTGTATAAAATCAATAGTCCTATTGAGCTAAAGATGACATTGGACAGACGATCTACAGCGTCTTTTAAAAATTTAGGGTAGACTTGGCCACTGGTACAAGGGCGACACAAGAACACTGTCTGGTATATGCAGAAGAAGCGTTGTATCAATATACCACCTACTCATCTCAATTGAAAGGATTGTTATGGTAATCAAAGATGATTCATTTGATGTTAATCTTATTGCGACCAAAGAAGGTCTAATAAAAATTAGCCAATTGACCTTGCTGGAAACAGTTAAAGAAATGAACTACCGTACAGACGCATTGCTTGAAATCTGCGAATCACACCAATTGCTTATCGA